>ERZ1292640.522-Hain-H43-02um-R1-522-length-31244-cov-6_pt1 | contig 31244 bp, 38 predicted proteins | sample MGYA00564404_ERZ1292640 | MGnify/ENA primary metagenome ERZ1292640 (study PRJEB36523, sample SAMEA6512636) | groundwater metagenome | collected 2019-01-08 | study: AquaDiva: Metagenomics assemblies of 32 groundwater samples | reverse complement strand
TTTTTGCCCAGACTTCTAACGGGGTGAACGCAATTTTTATTTTATGGATTCGCCAGCTAAAAAGATTTATAAGGAAAAAGGCCAGTATTGTGGGGGCCCTGGGCCAGCCGATTATTTTTCTTTTGGCTATTGGTTTTGGCTTCAGTCCCATATACGCTAAAGCAGGCGGGGGAGATTACATTCAATTTTTGGCTCCGGGAATTATTGTAATGACGGTTTTGTTCACATCTATTTTTACGGGGCTGGAAATTATTTGGGATAAGCAATTCGGCTTTTTGAAAGAAACATTTGTGGCCCCCATCTCCCGGCTTGAAATTCTTTTGGGTAAAACATTGGGCGGAGCAACCGTGGCCATAATCCAGGGAGCGCTTGTTCTTTTAATTACCCTTGTGGCCGGTTTTAGGCCAAATATAGCCGGTTTGCCATTGGCTTTTGTTTTTTTATTTTTGGTGGCTATTTTATCTTCGGCGCTGGGGGCCGCTATTGCCGCCCGTCTTGATGATATGCAGGGCTTTCCCCTTATTTTTAACTTTGTTGTTCAGCCTTTATTTTTTCTTTCTGGCGCCATATTTCCCATAAAAGACCTGCCTCCGGTTTTAGATTTTATAACAAAAATAAATCCTTTTTCTTATGGCGTTGACGGATTGCGCTATGCTTTTACCGGAACAAGCGTTTTTCATCCAGCTTTGAGCATTGCCGTTCTTTGCGGAGTTGCGATTTTTATTCTTGGCGTTGGAGTGTATCAATTTTTAAAAGTGCAGTTGTAATTTTTATTGTGCGACAGAAACCCTTGACACGGGTTTTGGGTTTTGGTAACATTAAAAATGAATAAACTAACTGTCCGGAAAATTGTCCCTTTTTTGAAAAAATAAGGATAATTTTCTGGACAGTTGGCAGATTTCTTTGCAGGCTTTTCTGTTTTGAAGGTTCAAAAACCCCGCTTGTCTGCCAACTGTCCTTTAGCACTTTTACATTTTATCTCATTTCGCCGTTCTTAACGGCCATTATTAGTTGCGTATTGCAACTAATTACATTTCATTTTGGGTCACGCTTCTGCGCGACCCTTTTTATTTTTAAACACAATAAAAAACACTTTTATTTTTTAAAAGTGTTTTTTTTGCCGGTGGGTGTGGAAGGAATCGGACCTTCAACCTCTGTCTTATCAGGACAGCGTTCTGCCACTGAACTACACACCCATTATAATATAAATATTAGCAGAGAATATAAAATAAGTAAATATTGCAGAAAAAAGAGCTTACTTGCCATAAATTTAAAAGAGAGTAAAATTAATATAATAGGGCTGATAATCAATAAACAAAAATATGTTTTTAAAAACAGACAAAAAAATTTTAATAATGCTGGTTGTTATTATTCTGGTTTCTTTATTGGCTGGCGTTTTTATTTTTAAATATTTAAAAGAAACAAGGGAAAAAATTCAGGAATATTCAAAAGAAGAAGCTACGGGCGACCAGGAAGAGTTAGATGAAAATTTTTTGCAGCCCCAGGAAGAAGAACAGCCTTCTTTTGAGGTGGAAATTTCAAACCCGGAAGCAGGGGCTAAACCCGGATTTTTTATATGCCAGGATAAATGCGGAGACGGGGTTTGCCAAATATCTGGCCAGGAATGCCAAGAAGAGATGAATTGCGCCTGCTTGGAAACAAAAGAAGAATGCCCGGCTGATTGCAAATAAAAAATATAAATTAATGTCCGCCAGTTGGCGGAAAAAATTATGAATAAAATTTTACAGGCGTCAGGGAGGTTTCTATTTTTAATGCTGTTGCTTGTTTTTACAGTTGCTTTTTTCTTATATAAGCAGTATTGGCTGGCGTTTTTTACTCTGGCTTTAATTCTTATATTTCCGCGTTGGAGGCAGGTTAAAAAAATAATTGTCGGCAAAGACAAAATTGAAGTGCAAATTCCAGAAGATATAATAAAAAAAGAGCAAAAATAAATTATGGCAAACTTTATAATCAAAAGAGACGGCAAAAAAGAGCCATTTTATATAGGAAAAATTAAAAGGGGCATCGTTGAAGCCGCCCTAAAAACAGATATGCAAGAAAAAAACGCTGAAAATCTTGCAGAGCAGATTTCACAGGAAATATCTTATTCAATAAGGAATGCCAATGAAGTTCTGGCCGCAGAACTTACGGCAAGGGTCGTTTCGGCTTTAGACGCAGTGGCTCCCCAGGTGGCAAAAATATGGAAAAAATATCAGGAAATTTTTTAAAATAAAATAATATAAAAAACAATGCAAAAATATATTTCTAAAAATGCGCAAAAGGGGAAATATAACACAGGGAGAGATATGAGAGATAAAAACATTAACAGATTTTGGGGCAACGCCAAAAGATTAGAGCATATCAACGTAAGGAATAAAAATAAAGGCAAAAAGGGATAAGGCATGCAAACAAAAGACAGCAAAAAAATAATTTTATTATTAGCGGTATTTTTTTTATTCGGATTAGTCCAAAGCATATCGGCTCACCAGCTGAGGATTATTTATTTTACAAAAGGAGATGTTAAAATAAAGAATCCGGAAATTTCGCAGGCCTTTTATGATAAAATGAAAGGCGAGCCCAGGAACTATTTTATAAATTCTGACAAAGATTTTAATTTATACATAAATGCGCTGGTTCCGGCTTCTGTCAATTCAAAAGAAAGATATTCTGTCAATATATTTTTGTTGAACAACGGACAGGAAGAGCTTGTAGCTTTTTTAGACGGTTTTTCAACAGAATGGCAGGATTTTTACGAGCCTTTTGGCAGAGATTATTATTTGAAAGGCCCTGAATTTGAAAATAAAGTTAAGGCGGGAAATTATAAAATTACGGTATTTTCAGAAAAAAATTGGGGAGAATATGTTTTGGCGGCGGGCAAAGAAGAAAAATTCGGATTTTTAGAGACAATTAATGCTTATTGGCAAATTCCTTTGTTAAAATTTGATTTTTTTAAAACACCCGTCTGGCAATTTTTTCTTACGCCCTTTGGCATAGCCCTGCTCATTGTATTTTTTGTTTTAGTCATAATTTTTTCAAGCGATTATTCTATTATATATTTGATCAAGCAGGGGATAAGAAGCAAAAAAGCAAGGACAATATTTTTGACTTCGTCGGGAATGCAGGGGCTTAAGGAAGATGTAAAAAAAATGCTCCACAAGCCCGTTTACGATATTTTGGTGGGCTTTATTTTTACAGCGGCAAAAAGAGAACAAGACATTTCTTTTGTGGAAAGAGATTTGGAAATAATGAAAGAAATCGGGTTTAATGTTGAAAAAATTGACATTGAAGGAAAAAATGAGCAGCAGCTTAGAAAAATATTAGGAAACAAAGATATTGTTTTTGTTGAAGGGGGAAATACTTTTTATTTATTGAAATGTATGAGAGAAAGCGGTTTTGAAAAAGTGATTAAAGAATTGATAAAAAAGGGAACGGTTTATTTTGGAGTTTCGGCCGGAAGCATAGTGGCTGGCCAGACAATAGAAATAGCCGGTTGGAAAAATATAGACAAAAACGCAGTGGGACTTAAAAATTTAAAAGGATTACAGCTAGTTCCCTTTAATGTTTTTGTGCATTATCGGCCGGAACACTCAGAATTGATAAAAGAAGAGCTTAAAAAATCAAAATACCCCTTGCGCGTTTTAACAGACGAACAGGCGTTGTTTTTTCAGGGCGATAACACCATATTGTTTGGCCCAAAGCCGGAAATTTTATTTGAAAAAGAAAAGTCAAAAGTGAAATTTGAAATTAGAACCATTGCAATTTTCGCAATTATTTTATTGATACTTTATTTGATTTTATTATTTTTAAATTATGATTTATTGTTGCCAAAAAAACCAATTTAAAAAAATATGATTTTAAAACTTGCCATTTATTTTATAGTGGGCGTAGTGCAGGATTTTTTCTTTACCTTAAATTCAAGATATGTTGCCGAAAAGAAGGTTTGGCCGGCTGTTGCTTTTTCGTTTTTAACCATTTTAATGAGCATGGTTGTTTTGTATAATATTTTAAACGAAATAAATTCTGAACAAAGCATTTTGGCTATATTTATTTATTCTTTGGGAATTGCCCTAGGCACCTACCTTGCCATGAAATTTCAAGGCTTTAAAAAGGGCTAGGTCGGACCTAGCCCTTTTTGATGCTTGTTTTTTTTCTGGTTTTTTGGTATAAATATTGCAGTGTGTCTGCAAAATGTTTTGCAGAAGCAGCTCGTTGACATTTTTTTGAGGAGGCTTGTTATGAGTCCGCGTGATTTAAAACCGTCTGAAAGAATTATTTTGCCCATAGATATAAGCAATGTTAATGAAGCAATAAAACTTGTGGAGAAATTGTCTCCGTATGTCGGAGTTTTTAAAATTGGCTTTGAAGCCATTTATTCTACAATGGCTGATTTGTTTTTAGAAAACGATATCGGCGCTTCATTTTTGCTCAATAGAGTTCGTTTTATGGCCAGAAAGATTACTGCCCAAAAAACATTTTTAGATGTAAAATTAGCCGACATTCCCAATACGGTTGAAAAAGCTGTTAAAGCAATTGCCAGATTAAAGCCAAGAATGTTTAATATTCATACTTCGGCCGGAGCAAAAGTAATTTCCGCGGCCTCAGCCAATAAGGGCGAATCGCTGTTATTTGGAGTAACAGTTTTAACTTCTATCGGCGAAGACGAATGTTTTTCAATTTTTGGCGACAGTCCAGAAGTTAAAGTTTTGGAGTTTGCCAAAATGTTAGTTGACGGAGGGGCAGACGGAATAATCTGCGCGCCAAAAGAAGGGCTTATTTTAAGAAAAAATTATTTTTTTGATAAAATGATAATAGCCACTCCCAATGTAAGGCCGTTGTGGTCGGCTAACAAAGACGACCAAAATAAAGAAAGACAAATGACGCCGTGCGAAGCCATAAAAGCAGGCATTGATATGATAGTTATCGGCCGGCCAATTTTAAATCCGCCGGCCCAAATAGGCGATTCTATTGAAGCCGCAAAAGCAATCGCAGAAGAAATTGAAAATGCGCTTGGCGACATAGAAGATAAAGAAGTGTTTTTTATGGGTCCTAACGGAATAAGGAGGAACAATACATGAGCGATATTTCTTTTAGCGAAGCAAGAACTGCTAAAGTAAAAGAAATTTTTGCCAAAGCAGGGGCAATAATAACAGGCAGCCATTTTGTTTATGCCAAAAAGCCGGACGGCTGGTATCATGGTTCAGATTATGTGAATAAAGACGCGATTTATCTTTTTACTGATTTAGTAAGCGAATTATGCCAGGAAATATCCCGTTATTTTTGGGAATCTAAAATTGAAGCAGTTGTCGGACCTGCTATAGGCGGAGTTGCCTTGTCGCAGTGGACAGCCCATTGCTTAGGCCATGTTATGCGCCACGATATTTTGGCAGTTTTTGCCGACGAAGAAGATGTGTTAGAGGAAACTTTCATCGGCCTGGCCTCGGGAACGGAGTTTAACGCTTTTGGAAAAGTAAAAATATTTAGTATAGATGGAGATGTCGCAAACATTGTTTTTTTTGAAAAAACTAGAACAAGGCGAGTTATTAAACGCGGTTATGATAAACACGTTAAGGGGAAGAAATGCCTAATTGTTGAAGATGTTATCAGTTCTGGCGCTACTGTGGTTAAAACAATTGTTGCTATTCACCAGGCAGGCGGAGAGGTTGTAGGTGTTGGGTGCCTGTGCAACCGCAGCGGCGGTAAAGTAACGGCCAAAACTCTTGGCGTGCCAGAACTTTTTTCTCTGCTGGACTCGGATATGCAGATGTATCCTGAAGCAGACTGCCCGATTTGCAGAGAAAAAGGGCCCGAATCTGTTCGTACGGATTTAGGCAAAGGCAAAGAATTTTTATCTAGAATAAGGCTTGCTTGCGTCTAAAAAAAATAAAGCCATTGGCAAACCCCGCGAGAGCTATGCTCTTTTGCGGGGCTTTTTTATAACTCTTGATTTTATTTTCTAACAGGGTAAACTATATTAATGGCAATTAAAAAGGCGGTTAGAAAGAGAATAAATAATAAAAATAAAAATAAAGCGAGAAAGATTCGCAAGAAATTTTTAGTTATAGAGCATAGGGTGATAAAACAAAAACAAAAAATAAAAAGAAATAAAATCAAGTCGGAAAAATTGTTTAAAAAGAAAAAAATAATTAAAAAAATAAAAATATCAAGGCCGTTAAAAAAAACAAAATCAGGCCAAAAATCAGAAATAGAAACATTTTCCCCCAAAGCCATGTTTAAAGCAAAAATAAAGGTTGTGGGAATTGGCGGAGGGGGAGGGTCAATTGTTTCTGAAATAGGCAGGGCGCTGGACAAGGCCAGTTTTATGATAGCCGACACTGATATTAGGGCCTTAAAGAAAAAATCAGGAATTAAATATTTTTGGTTCGGCCAGGATGTTACCCACGGATTGGGCACGGGAGTGAACCCCGATTTAGCCAAAACAGCGGCAGAAAACGAAAAAGAAAAGATCGCGGAATTTTTCAAGGGCCAGGACATTGTAATTTTTATTGCTTCTTTGGGCGGAGGACTGGGGTCCGGGGCTGCCGAAGTTTTTGCCGAAGTTGCCAAAGAGCTCAATGTTATTTCGTTTGGCATATTTACTCTTCCATTTAAATTTGAAGGCAAAAAGAAAGAAAAAATAGCTAAAAACGCTTTGAAAAAAATAAGAAAGTCCCTTAATGTTTCCATTGCCATTCCTAACGAAAAAATATTTAAAGTAATTGACAACAACACGCCCATAACGCAGGCCTTTTCAATTGTCAATAAAAATTTGGCAGATTCTTTGGAAAGTTTAATTGATTTAATTTACAGCCCGGGACTGATAAATATTGATTTTGCAGACGTGAGTTCTATTTTAAGAGGCAGGGGAAATTTGGCTTTTTTGAATTCGGCTGAAAGTTATGGTAAAAACAGGGCAGAAGAGCTTATTAAAAAAATTACCCACAACCCTCTATATCAGAATAATAATTTTACGCCAGAAAAGATTTTATTTAACATTGCCGGAGATTCTTCTTTAGGCATGTTTGAAGTGGAAAAAATCAGCAAGTCTATTGCCGATATAAATCCAAAAGCAAAAATTATTTTTGGCGTGTCAAAAAATTTAAAACTTAAAAAGAAAATAAAGGCAACCCTTTTAATGGCCGGCCCTTCAAAATTAAGCGAAGAGGCGCCTATAAAAGAGCCGATTATAGAAAAAAAATCTAAAAAAATAGTTAAGAAAAAAAGAAAGACAACTCTTATAATTCCGCAAATTACGCCAATTTCAAACAAAATACCAATTACAAATATGGAAATTTTAAAGCAGGAAGAATTAGGCTCGATTTTATCTTTAAAACAAGACATAGGTCAGGAAGACCCGCTTTATCAGGAAAAACCAATTAAAAAAACAATCAGAAGAAACGCTTTAGAAATTAAAAAAGCGGAAGCAATAGAAGAAAATAAAAAGTTTTTGCAGGAAAAAGAATGGGAAATACCCGCTTTTTTGCGAAAAAGACCAATTACATAAAAATAAAGGTAAATTTAATTCATGGAACCAGAAATAAAAAAAGCCATTATTCCCATAGCCGGCTTGGCAACCAGATTTTTACCGCTGTCAAAATTTCTGTCTAAAGAATTTTTCCCCTTGGTTGATAAGCCAATGATTCAATATATAGTTGAAGAAATGAAAAAATCAGGCATTTCTGAAATAGTTTTTGTCGCAAGCCCAAAGCAAAAAATGATTTTAAATTATTTTAAAGAATCAGAAGACATAGAAAAAATTTTAATCAGCAGAAAAAAAGAAGCTATTTTAAAAGAGCTTGAAACGTTTAAAGAAATTTTTAAAGGCATTTCTTTTTCTTTTGCAATACAAAAAAATCCCTTGGGAGACGGCCATGCTATTTTACAGGCGGGAAAAATAATTGGGGGCGAACCTGTTGCTGTTTCTTTTGGAGACGATATTGTTGATTCGGAAGTTCCTGCTATTTTACAATTAATCAATGTTTTCAAAACCTGCTTGACCCCGGTAATCGCCTTAAAACAAATGCCCAAAGAAAAAATTTGCGCTTATGGATCCGTTGAGGTGGAAAAAATCGCCAATCATTTATATAAAATAAAAAAAATAGTTGAAAAACCAGAGCCAGCTGAAATTCCTTCAAATTTAGTGATTGTGGGAAAATATATTTTAACTCCGGAAGTTTTTGATTATTTAAAAAAAGCCGAACCCTCTAAAAAAGGAGAAATAATTTTAGCTGAAGTTTTTGACAAAATGCTTTCAGACGGAAAAACAATTTACGGATATGAATTAAAGGGCGAGTGGTTAGAGTGCGGAGACAAGCTAAAATGGCTAAAATCGTTTTTTTATTTTGCCCTGAAAGATCCGAGGTTCAAAGACGAACTGAAACAGTATTTAAAAACAATGCGCTAACGGCATTGTTTTATTTTTTTTGAATTTGTTATAAAATGAAGATATGGTATACGATTTAATTATTATTGGGGCGGGGCCGGCAGGCGCTGCCGCCGGCATTTATGCCTCAAGGCAGAAATTAAATGTTTTAATTATTTCCAAAGATATTGGCGGGCAGGTTTCAAAAAAAGCAGTAGACATTGAAAACTATCCCGGCTTTGAAAAAATTTCAGGCCCTGATCTGGCCAAAATTTTTGAAGAGCAAATAAGAAAGAATCGGGTTGAAATTGTTTTAGACGAAGTTTTAAAAATAGAAAAGCCCGCTGAATATTTTATAATTTCCACAAAAAGCAGTATTATATATGAAGCGCTTTCTGTTATAATCGCCACGGGGGCTGATCCGAGGCCATTGGAAGTTGAAGGAGAAAAAGAATTTATAGGCAAGGGCGTAAGCTATTGCTCTTTATGCGACGGGCCTGTGTTCAAAAACAAAATAGTGGCAGTGGTAGGCGGAGGAAATTCCGGTTTTGAATCATCTGTTTTTTTATCTAATTATGTTAAAAAAATATATATTTTAGAATCTGGTTCGGAAATAAAAGCTGATAAAGAAAACCAGGAATTAGTGCTGAAAACAGGAAAGGCGGAAATAATAAAAAATGCAAAAGTTTTGAAAATTAAAGGAGATGCTTTTGTAAAATTTTTAACTTATAAAGACGCGGCAACAGAAAAAGAAAATAAATTAGATATAGACGGCGTTTTTGTTGAAATTGGATATTCGCCGGCAACAGCCTTTGTAAAAGAACTGGTTGATTTTTCTGAAAAAGACGAAATAATCACAGACCATGAAACCTATCAAACTAAAACTTCTGGTCTTTTTGCGGCAGGCGACTGCAATCAGGGAAAATATAAGCAAATTGTTACTGCTGTTGGCGAGGGGGCCAAGGCATCATTGGCAGCTTATGAATATTTGCAAAAAATTAAGTAAACCCCGTTAGAAATTTTTGATGAAAATTTTTTAATCTAAAAAATTTTAAAATCATAAATGTTTTTACGAAATACAAAAAAAATAAAAAATAAAAAAGACAAATTTCTAACGGGGTTTACCATAATTGAGCTTGTAGTGGTTATTGCTATAATCGCAGTTTTGTCTTCTATCGTTATGATTAATGTAAGCCAGATAAGGCAAAAAGCAAAAGAAGCCAGACTGGTTGCAGATTTTAAACAAATTGAACTGGGGGCTCAAATTGATTATGCGAACAACGGAGACTGGGCGCCAGACATCAGCCCTGGCCAACTTCCGCGATTTGCAGTGATTCCAAACAAAACTTATTCTGGAGATTTTCAGGCAGGATATTATAGTTCCGGTTATACATATGATTGGGAAAATTGGGGAGCAAATTGTATTTTAGTCAACCTTCGCGACGTAGGGTGGAATCCTATAAGAAGAAAGCCGATTAACTGCGCAGGCTGCCCGTCTGAATGCTATAGCCTATAAAATATATGGTAAAGATAAAAAGCATAAAAGCCAGAGAAATTAAAGACTCTAGAGGAAATCCTGCGGTTGAGGTTAAGCTGGAAACCGAAAAGGGGATTTTTTTTGCTTCGGTTCCTTCTGGCGCATCTAAAGGAAAAAATGAAGCGCTGGAATTAAGAGACGAAGACGGCAAGGGAATTAAAAAAGCGCTAGAAAATATAAACAAAGCTATTGCGCCAGCATTAAAAAATAAAAATCCGGAGAATCAAGGGGAAATTGATAAAATAATGATTGATTTAGACGGCACGGAGAATAAATCGCGTTTGGGAGCTAACTCTATTTTGGCTGTTTCAATAGTTGTGTGCCGGGCCGGAGCTGTTGCAAAAAAAGTTCCATTATATCACCATATTTCAGAATTTTGCGAGGTCCGACCTCGCAAAAACTTTAAAATGCCGATGGCTATGTTTAATATTTTAGAAGGAGGGGCGCACGCTGACAACGAGCTTGATATTCAGGAGTTTATGATTGTTCCGCAGAAAGAAACATTTATTGAAAACTTGGTGATTTGCAATAAAATTTTTCAAAATTTAAAAAATATTATTGAAAAAAATTTCGGAAATGTTGAGTTGGGAGACGAGGGAGGATACGCCCCGAAAATTTCAAAAACAGAACAGGCGTTATTTTTATTAAAAAATGCGATAGGCGCAGAAGATTGCAAAATTGCCATAGATGCGGCGGCTTCTCAATTTTTTAAAGGCGGCAAATATAATATTGAAGGCAAAGAGCTGACAAAGCCAGAACTTTTATATTTTTATGAAGACTTGATAAAAAGATTTTCAATTATTTCAATTGAAGATCCATTTGCAGAAGAAGACTGGCAGGGATTTCAGTTTATTATGCGACAATTAGGCCAGAAAATATTAGCAATAGGAGATGACTTAACAACGACGAATATAAAAAGAATAAAAGAAGCGCATAATAAAAACGCCTGCAACTCTGTAATTTTAAAACCAAATCAAGTTGGAACTGTTTCTGAAACAATAGAGGCCTCAAAATTAGCAAAATCATTTAATTGGAAAACCATTGTAAGCCACAGGGCGGGAGAAACAATGGACAGCTTTATCGCCGATTTAGCGGTTGGGCTAAATGCAGATTTTATAAAATCAGGTTCTCCTATAAAAGAAGAAAGAATGGTAAAATATAACAGATTATTAGAGATAGAAAAAGAGTTAAGTAAAAACCGTAAATTTTAATATCTGTAAATAATTAAGCGCCTGTGGTTTAGTTGAAAGTTTAAAGTCAAAAGTTAAAAGTATAATATTAAGTTTAAAGTATAACGACGGCATTGGCACCAAAGATAAAAATAATAAATATTTTCAATTTTAGACTTTTAATTTTTAACTTTTTTAATTATGGCTAAATTATTTTTATTAAGGCATTTAAAATCGCAGTGGAACGAAGAAAACAGATTTGCAGGCTGGACAGACGGGCCCCTGGCAAAAGGCCAGGAAGAAAAAGCCAAAGATTTGGCGCTTTTGCTTTTTAGAAATAAAATTGATAAAATTTATTCTTCACCATTGTTTCGCAATATGGATACAGTAGCTAAAATTTTTGAATATGGCATAAATAAATATCCATTTTTTATCCACCTTGATCCGCCGGGGAAAATGCAGGAATGGGGAAAATACGCAGATATAACAGACAACGATGTTCAGGTTTATATTTCAGAAAACTTAAACGAAAGATATTACGGAAAATTACAGGGATTAAACAAAGAAGAAACCATTGAAAAATTCGGTCAAGATCAGGTAGGGTTGTGGAGAAGAGATTTTAATTCGGCTCCGCCAGGAGGAGAGTCTTTAAAAGACGTGTGCAATAGGGCAATTCCTTTTTATAAAAAGTTTATTGAAAAAGATTTAAAAGAAAGCAAAAATGTTTTACTTGTGGCAAGCCATAACAGCCTAAGAGCAATTGTAAAACACATAGAAAACATATCAGACCAAGATATTGCCGACATTGAATTGCCTTTTGGCTCTTTGATAGAATATGATTTTTATGATAATTTAGAGCTAAGAGCTAAAAATAACATTGATTATTAACAGATATTATCAAGGATTTGCCAAAAATATAGTTGCAAAATAATAATAGTAGAATATAATAGATTTATTAAAAATTATTAAAAAATAAAAATATATGTTTAAACTAAATTTTAATAAAAACACAATTTTAATATTAATTGCAGTAATTGGCATTGTTGTTACCGGAGTTTTAATTTTAGCCAACTATAATACCGGAAATTTTTCTTTTAAGATTGGGAGCGGCTTGTCAAAAGATGACATAGCTAAAAAATCCGTTGACTATATCAATAAAAATTTATTAAATGGCCAGACTGCGGTATTAGTAAGCGCCAACGAAGAAAGCGGACTGATAAAGTTAATAATTAAAATAGATAACAGCGAGTTTGATTCTTATGCCACGAAAGACGGAAAATTTTTAATGCCATATAAAGCTATTGATATGGACGAAAAAACAGAAGAGTCAGCTCCGGAAGAAAATAATGCCCCAAGCGCAGAAAATATTCAACAAACATGCGAGAGCTTGGAAAAAAAAGACAATACAGTTGTTGAAGCTTATGTGGTAAGCAAATGCCCTTATGGCCTGCAAATGCAAAGGGTTTTGGCAGATGTTGTAAAAAATGCGCCCGATTTAACCAAAAATATAATGGTAAGATATATGGGGGCTGTTTCTAACGGAAAGATAACCGCAATGCACGGGGATGCGGAGGCCCAGGAGAATTTAAGGCAAATTTGCATCAGAGACGAGCAAAAAAATAAATATTGGAATTATATTTCATGCCACATAAAAGCAGGAGACGTTAATGGCTGTTTAACCTCTGCTGGAATTGACCAAGGCAAATTAAATAGTTGTATGACGGATAATAACAAAGGTTTGGCATATGCCCAGAAAGATTTTGATTTAAATGCCAAATACAACATTACAGGTTCTCCAACGTTGATATTAAATGGAGGCAAAATTTCAGAGTCGTCTTTTGGCGGCAGAACAAGCGAAGCATTAAAATCTATAATTTGCTGTTCATCTAATAATAAGCCGGGAATTTGCTCTGCAACTTTAAATACGGCGCCGGCCGCTCCTTCTTTTTCGGAGGGTTATTCTAGCGCTGGTTCTGGCAGCGCCAGCACCGCTTCGGCTGCTAATTGCGTGCCAGCCCAGTAAATAATAAATATATGGTGAAAATTTACACAACGCCAAGTTGCGTATATTGCAAAACGCTTAAAGAATATTTTCAGGCGCATAATATTGAGTTTAAAGAAATAGATGTTTCTAAAAGTGAAAAAGACTTGCAGGAAATGATAAAAATTTCTGGCCAAATGACCGTCCCCGTGGTTGATATTGAAGGCGAAGCCATTATTGGATTTGATAAAGTAAAAATAGACAAACTTTTAAAAATAAACCTATGATTAAAGTTGCAATAAACGGGTTTGGGAGAATTGGGCGGCAGACTTTCAGAATAATTTTAGAAAACCATCTAGAATTAGAAGTGGCGGCAATCAACGACTTAACAGACAACAAAACATTGGCTCATCTTTTAAAATATGACTCTGTTTACGGCATTTTAGAAAAAGAAATAAGTTTTTCTGCAAATGGCATTTTAGTTGAAGGAAAAGAATATAAAGTTTTAACTGAAAAAGACCCGGAAAAACTGCCATGGAAAAAAATGGATATTGATATTGTTTTAGAATGCACCGGTCTTTTTACAAACGAAGAGGGGGCAAAAAAACATTTAAAAGCCGGCGCAAAAAAAATAATTATTTCAGCTCCGTGCAAAGAAAAAGAAATTCCCGGGTTTGTGCTGGGAGTAAATGCAGATAAATATAATTCAAAAGAAACAAATGTTATGGATATGGGCTCTTGCACCACAAATTGTTTGGCTCCTATTGCCAAAGTTTTAAATGACAATTTTAAAATTAAAAAAGGATTTATGACAACAGTCCACAGCTATACCAACGACCAGAAAATTTTAGACCTGCCTCACAAAGATTTAAGAAGGGCAAGAGCTGCCGGGTTAAATATAATTCCAACAAGCACGGGAGCGGCCAAAGCCATTGGAAAAATAATTCCCGAATTAGACGGCAAGTTAGACGGCATTGCCCTTAGGGTTCCCACTCCAACGGTTTCTGTTTTGGATTTGGTTGTTGAAGTTGAAAAATCAACAACAAAAGAAGAAGTTAATGAAATATTTGAAAAAGAAGCAGAAACAGAAAATTATAAAGGGATTTTAAGAGTTGAAAAAAACCCCTTAGTTTCAACAGATTTTAAAAAAGACACATATTCAGCCATTGTAGACTTGGAAGAAACAATGGTAAAAGACAACTTAATAAAAATAATCGGTTGGTATGACAATGAATGGGGGTACAGTTGCCGATTGGCAGAATTCGCCGAGTTCGTCGGCAAAAAATTATAATTTATATTTGCAAAATAAAAAATATAAAATAAAAGATATAAAACAAAAAAGGGGGATTCTATCCCCCTTTTTTGTTTTATAAAAAATAGTATAATAAAATAATTATTAAAACTTGGAACTTAAAAATTAACGACTGATTTAAAAGTTTCAAGTTTCAGGTTTTAAGTTTCAAAATATATGATTAAAAAAGACGATTTATATTATCCGTCAAAGGAATTTCAGGAAAAGGCTTTGATAAACAATAAGGCGATTTATAAAAAGGCGGAAAAAAATCCTTTAAAGTTTTGGGAGGGGCTGGCAGAAGAATTAAAATGGCAAAAAAAATGGGAAAAGGTTTTTCTGCATAAACCCCCGTATTTTAAATGGTTTTTAGAAGGAAAAATAAATATTACAGAAAATGCTTTAGACAGGCATTTGGAAAAAAATGGCAATAAAATTGCCTTTATCTGGGAGCCAGAACCCACAGAAGAAAAGCAGAGAACTTTTACTTATAAAGAACTTTCTTTGGAAGTTAATAAATTTGCCAATGTTTTAAGAAAAATCGGAGTGAGAAAAGGGGACAGGGTGGGAATTTATCTGCCGATGATTCCCGAAGCTATAATCTCAATGCTGGCTTGCGCCAGAATTGGGGCAGCGCACTGCGTTGTTTTTTCCGCTTTTAGCCCGCAGGCGCTAAAAGTAAGATTGCAGGACACGGGGGCTAAGGTTTTAATTACAGCTGACGGCTATTTCCACAGGGGAAAAGTTATAAATTTAAAACAATCAGCTGATGAAGGCATAAAAGAAACAGAGGTGGAAAAAATAATTGTTGTAAAAAGGGCTAATAATGATATTGCAATAGAAAGGGGCATGGATTTCTGGTGGCACGAATTAATCATAAACGAAAACGATTTATGCGAGGCAGAATCAATGGACTCAGAAGATTTGCTGTTTATTCTTTATACTTCAGGATCTACGGGAAAGCCCAAGGGGTGTTGCCATGTTTGCGGAGGATATGCTGTGCAGGCTAATTTTACCGCTAAATGGATTTTTGATTTAAAAGACGACGATATTTTTTGGTCAACAGCTGATTTGGGCTGGATTACAGGCCACACTTACAGCTGTTACGGGCCCCTGCTTTCAGGGGCTTCGTTTGTTATTTTTGAAGGCAGTCCTGATTGGCCTAATCCCGACCGCTGGTGCGAAATTATTGAAAAATACAAAGTTACTACTTTTTATACAGCTCCTACAGCTATAAGAATGTTTGAAAAATACGGCGCAGATTTAATAAAAAAGCGCAAATTAGACACATTGCAAATTTTGGGCTCTGTCGGAGAGCCGATTGATGAAGCGGCTTGGCAATGGTATTTTAAAGAAGTCGGCAAAGAAAACTGTCCCATAGTAGATACTTGGTGGCAGACAGAAACAGGAGGAATTTTAATCAGTTCTTTACCCGGCATAGGCCCCTTCAAGCCGACATTCACCGGCATTCCCTTTCCTGGAATAAAATTTGATATTTTAAACGAAAAAGGAAAATCTTTGAGCCGCGGCAAAGAAGGAAATTTAGTTTTAAAGTCGCCTTTTAGCCCCGGCCTTTTGCGCGATATTTATAAAAATTCCCAGAAATATTTTGAAACTTACTGGAGTCAGTATAAAAATAAATTTTATTTTACGTCAGACGGGGCGTATAAAGATAAAAACGGCTTGATAAGAATAATCGGAAGGGTTGACGATGTAATAAAAATTGCCGGGCATAGAATTACTACGGGCGAACTGGAAAGCGCGGTAGAGCTTCATCCGGATATTACAGAATCTGCCGCAATCGGCCTGCCAGACGAAATTAAAGGCGAGTCGCCGGTTATTTTTGTTATTTCAAAAACTGACAAATCAAAAGATTTAATAAAGCAGGAAGTGATAGATTTAATCAGAAAACAGATAGGGCCGATCGCTTCTCCCAAAGAAATCTATCTGGTAAAAGATCTGCCGAAAACAAGGTCGGGAAAAATAATGAGGAGAATTTTAAAAAAATTATTTACAAACGAGGATTTAGGCGACTTAAGCACGCTGTCTAATCCGGAAAGCGTAGAAGAAATTAGAAAAATTATAACGCAACATTAATTATGGAAATTCCAATTGAAACATCAGGAAGGCATATTCATTTGTCAAAAAAAGATTTAGAAAAGCTTTTTGGCAAAGGATATAAATTAAAAAAAATGAAAGATCTTTATCAGCCGTCAGATTTTGCGGCAGAAGAAACGGTTAATATACAGGGTGAAGGAGTAAGGGTTTTAACGATAAGAGTTATCGGCCCGGTTAGAAGCAAAACTCAAGTTGAACTTTCAAGAACCGACGCAATTTTTTTAGGAATGGCCGTTCCCTTAAGAGAATCGGGAAATATCAAAGGAACGCCGGGGGCTGTTTTGATTGGACCTGAAAATAAAGTTAAAATAGAAGAAGGAGTAATAAACAGTCAGCGCCATATTCATTGTTCTATTGGAGAAGCCAAAAAATTGGGATTAAAAAATAAGATGCTGGTTTCTGTTCAAACAGAAGGCCAGAGTCCGGTAACCTATCATAATGTTTTGGTAAAAATAGATAAAAATTATCGGCTTTGCATGCATCTTGATACCGACGAGGGCAACGCGGCCGGAATAATAAGAAGCGGCAAAGGCAAAATATTATTTAATTAAAAATTTAATAAACTATGGCGGAAAAAAACAATAAAAATATACTTTGGTTTTCGGAAATTGGGATGTCTGACGTCCCTTTAGTAGGAGGAAAAAACGCTTCTTTAGGAGAAATGTTCTGCCAGCTTACTCAAAAAGGAGTTAACGTGCCGAACGGTTTTGCTATTACAGTTAATTTTTATTGGACTTTTATAAAAACAAATAATTTAGATAAAATTTTACAGGAAATATTTTCAGGGCTAGACCCAAAGAGCATAAAAAGCGTTCAGCAAGTTGGCAAATCGGCCAGATTAGCCATTGAAAAGTCTGTTTTTCAAGAAGACCTGCAAAAAGAATTATTTTTGGCTTATTTGGAACTCTCTAAAAAATATAATACAGAAAACGCAGATGTGGCTGTAAGGACATCAGGGGTGGCAGAAGATATGCCTAACGCTTCTTTTGCCGGCCAGTTTGAAACATATCTAAACATCAGCTCCCCGGAAAATCTTTTGCAGGCAGTTAAAAAATGTTTTATTTCTTTTTTTACAGACAGGGCTATTGTTTATAGAGAACAGGTAAAGATAGACCACTTAAAAGTGGGGTTGTCGGTTGGAGTTCAAAAGATGGTAAGGTCTGATTTGGGTTCTTCGGGCGTAATGTTTTCTTGCGATACAGAATCGGGATTTGGAGATGTTGTTTTAATCAATTCAAGCTATGGGTTGGGTGAAAATGTTGTAAAAGGAAGGGTTGATCCGGACCAATTTTATGTTTTTGAAACAACTTTAAAAAAAGGATATGCCCCCATTATTGAAAAAAGGCTTGGTTCAAAATTAGTTAAAATGATTTATGCCAAAGATTCTAAAGATCCTGTAAAAAATATTTCCGTTTTGCCAAAAGACAGAGAAAAATTTTCAATTGAAGATCATGAAATTTTAACCTTGGCCAAATGGTCAACAATTATTGAAGAACATTATCAAAAATCAATGGATGCAGAGTGGGCAAAAGACGGCCAAGACGGAAAGCTGTATATTGTGCAAGCAAGGCCGGAAACCGTGCAAAGCAAGAAAAATGTAAATATTTTAGAAGAATATGTTTTAGACAAAACAAAACAAAATTTAAAAATATTAACTACGGGGTTGAGCGTTGGGAATAAAATCGGCCAGGGCAAGTCAAAGGTGATAATGTCTGTAAAAGACATTGAAAAATTTAAAGAAGGCGAGGTTTTAGTCACAGAAATGACAGATCCAGACTGGGTTCCTATAATGAAAATCGCTTCGGCTATCGTGACAAACAGGGGGGGCAGGGTTTGTCATGCCGCTATTGTGGGCAGAGAACTTGGAGTGCCGGTGATTGTAGGCACAAGAAACGCCACAAATAAAATAAAAACAGGAAAAGACATTACGGTTTCCTGCGCCGAAGGAGAAGAGGGAAAGGTTTACGAAGGATTAATTCCTTTTGAAGTTAAAAAAACAGACATATCGGGCATTAAAAAAACTAAAACAAAAATAATGATGAACTTGGGGGAGCCGGATATGGCTTTTTCGTTGAGTTTTATTCCAAACGACGGAGTGGGGCTCGCCCGCGAGGAATTTATTATTGCCAATTCTATAAAAATTCATCCTTTGGCCCTGATAAATTATAAAAACCTAAATTCTGTTTTGAAAAATAAAATTGACAAGCTAACTCTTGGATATCAGGACAAGGCCCAATTTTATATTGATAAATTGGCCGAAGGAATAGGAAAAATAGGTTCTGCCTTTTATCCAAAAAAAGTAATTGTAAGGTTCTCTGATTTTAAAACAAATGAATATAGGTCTTTGATTGGAGGAGAATTATACGAGCCAAAAGAAGAAAATCCAATGATGGGTTTTAGGGGCGCTTGCAGATATTATAATGAAAAATTTAAGGAGGCTTTTATTTTAGAATGCATAGCCATTAAAAAAGCAAGGGAAATTTTTGGATTAGACAATATTCAGGCAATGATTCCTTTTTGCAGAACAACAGACGAAGGCAGAAAAGTTTTAAAAATTATGGAAGAGGTTGGTTTAAAAAGAAACGGACCCGATCAATCAAATTATGCTTACGTTGAAGGCAAACCGCCAGAGCCAAACTTAGCGGAATTAAAAGCTTATGTTATGTGCGAAATTCCGGCAAACGTTATTTTGGCCGAACAGTTTTTAGAAATTTTTGACGGGTTTTCCATTGGTTCAAACGACCTGGCTCAATTAACCCTGGGTTTAGACAGGGACAATTCTGAAATTGCTTCGGTTGCCAATGAAAAAAACGAAGCGGTTAAAGAACTTATTGAAGAAGCCATAAAAACATGCCAGAATAATAATAAATATATCGGTATTTGCGGCGACGCTCCTTCAACTTTTCCGGACTTCGCCCAATTTTTGGTGGAAAAAGGAATTGAATCAATTTCCCTGTCTCCCGATGCAGTTTTAAAAACCAAAATCGCCATCGCCGAAACCGAGAAAAAATTATATCAAAAGTAAAACATATTAATCAACAAAAACCAACAAATAATAAATAACCGACACACCCGTGCACTAGTGCACGGGTGTAAAAAGAAATGACGACATTTCATTTAAATAATTTACCTAAACAAAACAGAATACAAATGATTGGTGAATTTTATGATATGATAGATTCATTAAAAGACAGAAATGAGGTTCGTTTATTTATTAAAAGTTTGATGACTGCCGATGAAATAGCAACCTTAATGAGAAGGATTGAAATCGCGGTGCTTTTATCTGGGAAATATACTTATAATGAAATTACTAAATTATTGGGCGCCGGCAATGGAAAAATAACTAATGTTCAAAAAAATTTATTGCAAGACGACAGCGGTTATAAAATTATTGTTAAAAGATTAATTGAAAATAGGAAAGAACGGTTAAAGAGAATAAAAAATGAGGAAAAAAGAGCAAGCGATTCGTCTCCGCTTGGCAATATAAAAAAATTCAATCCTGCAAGTAGAATTTTGCCAAATTTACTGGACGCGGTCATAAAAAAATTAGAAGACGATAAAGAATTAGAAAAAGAAGCATTGATTTTTACCCCGTCTTTAAAGCACCCCAGAAACAAATAAATTTTTTATATTTAAAAAATAAATATTATGTACGATATAATTACATTTGGGTCGGCGGCCCAGGATATTCACATAAAATCCAAGGCGTTTAAAATTTTGAAAGACCTGCCTGCGCAGGCAGGCGAAAATAATTTTACCAAAGGAGAGGGGCTTTGTTTGGCTTTGGGCTCTAAAATTGATGTTGAAGATATTAAATTTGCTTCCGGCGGAGGAGGAACGAATACCGCCGTTGCTTTTGCAAAACAAGGTTTTAAAACCGCTTTTTGCGGGACAGTTGGAGAGGATAACGCAGGCAAGGAAATTATTGAAGAATTAAAAAAACTTAGAGTAAATACGGGATTAACTTTTAAAATAAAAGAAAAGCCAACCAATCATTCAATTATTATTGAAAGCCCCGGGCAAGACAGGATAATTTTGGTTTATAGGGGGGCTTCTGAACTATTAACCAGCAAAGAAATTCCATGGAATAAATTAAAAACAAAATGGATTTATTTGGCTCCGCTTTCGGGTTTATTGTGCGACAATTTTGAAGATATTGTTGATTTTGCTTTTAATAATAAAATTAAGGTTGCGGCAAATCCTGGAAACAGCCAACTTTCTTTGCCGCAGGAAAAATTAAAAAATATTTTAAAAAAAATAAACGTTTTGATTTTAAACAAAGAAGAGGCAAGTCAGCTGACAAAAATTCCATTTGCAGAAGAACAGAGTATTTTTAAGAAAATTGACGAAATTTGTTCTGGTGTTTTTGTGATGACAAAGGGGGGAGAAGGCGTTGTGGTTTCTGACGGCAAATATTTATACAGAGCAAAACCTCATAAAAACAGGAAAGTAGTTGACACAACGGGCGCCGGCGACTCTTTTGCTTCGGGATTTATTTCTGATTATATAAGGCGCGATGGCGACATTGAAAAAGCAATACAATTGGGAATGGCAAACTCAGAAGAAAATTTAGCAAAAACAGGGGCCAAAACAGGGCTTTTAGAGAAAAATTCAGAATTTGAAAGAGTTCAGGTTACAAAAGAAGAGCGCGGCCAAAATAATTTATGCATATCTAAATTCTAAATTTAAATTTATGAAAACGCTTAAATATTATTTAAATAAAGCCCAAAAAGAAAAATGGGCGATAGGGCAGTTTAATTTTTGCGCAGATTCGCAGTTAAAGGGAATAATACGGGCTGCAAAAAATTTAAAGTCACCAATAATTTTAGGAACATCAGAAGGCGAAAGCAATTTTTTTGGATTAGAAGAAGCAGTTGCTATAAGAAATGTTCTGAGAAAAAAAAATAATCTGCCGATTTTTTTGAATTTAGACCACGGAAAATCTTTTGAATATCTAAAACAGGCGATTGACTCGGGTTATGATATGGTTTGTTTTGACGGTTCAAAATTATCATTTGAAGAAAATATAAAGATCACAAAACAGGTTGTAAAATACGCTAAACGGAAAGGAGTTTTAACAGAGGGAGAAATTGGAGCAATAGCAACAGATTCTTCAAAAATTTACCAAGAAAATTTTGAAATTGAAGAAGACTTATTGACTAATCCCGAAGAATCTGTAAAATACATTGATAAATCAAAAGTTGGCCTTTTGGCAGTAAGTATTGGAAATTTTCACGGAATTGAAGTTTCTGGCCTAAATCCCCACCTCCTTTTAAACAGGCTGGCGGAAATTAGAAGAACCGCTAAAAACGTTTTTTTGGTTTTACACGGAGGATCAGGCACGCCGGAAGAAGACATAAAACAGGCAATTAGTTTGGGAATTGTTAAAATTAATATTAATACAGAAATAAGACTGGCTTTTACAAATAGTCTTAAATATTTTTTACAAGAGAATCCCGACGAAATAGCGCCGTATAAATATTTAAAAAATTCCGCAGAAGCTGTGCAAAAAATAGTAGAAGAAAAAATATCATTATTTAAAAGTAATAATAAAATATGAAAATTAAACTTGAGCGCGAAAAATGCATTGGATGCGGTTCGTGTTGGATTATTTGTCCCGATTATTTTGAAACAGCAGAAGACGGCAAGTCGCATATTAAAGATTCCCCGCCTGCGCAGGCAGGGAACAAGGCAGACATTGAAGAATTAGAAATAGAAAAAATAAAATGCTCAGAGTCGGCCGCAGAGGCTTGTCCTACACAGTGTATTATTATTGAAAAATAAACAATATGATATCTTTATCAGCAAAAATTAGAAAAGACCTTGGCAGAAAAACAAAATCCCTTAAAGAAGCGGGCAATATTCCTGCTGTGGTTTACGGCCACGGATTAAAAAATGTTTTATTAAAAGTTAATTATCAGGATTTTCAAAAAGTTTTTAAACAAGCCGGAGAAAACGCTTTAATCGATTTAAGCATAGAAGGAGAAAAAGAAAAAAGAAAAGTATTGGTTTATGAACTTCAAAAAGATCCGGTCACAGATAAATTTATACATATTGATTTTTTTCAAGCCTCTTTGAAAGAAGAAATTGAAGTTAAAATTCCATTAGTTTTTGAAGGGGTGTCTCCCGCAGTAAAAGACTTGGGGGCAAACTTGGTTAAAAACATTACAGAAATTGAAGTCAAGGCTTTGCCGCAAAATCTCCCGCGCGATATTAAAGTAAACATAGACAGGCTTTTAAATTTTGGCGACCATATTTTAGTCAAGGATTTAATTTTTCCAAAAGAAGTGAAAGTTTTAAAAAAGCCGGACGAAATTATTATTTCTGTCACTCGTTTAGAAAAAATTGAAGAAGAGCTTGAAAAGCCAATAGAAGAAAAAGTGGAAGAAGTTGAAAAAATAGAAAAGGAAAAGAAAGAAGAGGTTGTGACAGAAGAAGAAAAATAAATTATAAAGGAACAGCCCCGTTAATATAATAATGGGGTTGTTTTTTTTAAAAAAAAAGAGATAATAAATATATAGATATGGCTAATTTTTCTAAAAATATAATAATTTTTATTACAGCAACAATAATATTGCCTGGGTTTGTTTTGGCCGACCCGCCTGCGCAGGCAGGAGACTTGGCTGAAACTTGCGCCTTAATTTCTGAATCAAACACGGGGTGCCAGAATTTAAGTTCTGCTGAGTGTAGAGTTGTTTTAGAAAAATGCGCGGTTTATTATGAGGAACAGTCTGATAATATTGCCAAAGATCTTACAAAAACAGAAAAAGAAAAGAAAACCCTTCAGTCGCAAGTATCTACCTTAAAAAAGAAAATTCAAAACTTAGAATACCAGATTAAGCAGGGAAACGTAATGGTAAAAGACCTTGGTATGCGCATAGAAGATACCGAAATTTCTATTAACAAAACTTCTTTGAAAATAGAAGATTCTCAGAACCAACTTGCCAATATTTTAAGGTCTATATATGAAGAAGATCAAAAACCGTCATTAGAGATTTTACTTGAAGGAGATCTTTCAGATTTTTTTAATAATTTAGTATATTTAGAGAACCTTAATTCTAAAGTAAACGATCTTTTAGGCAGCACAAAAGATTTAAAATCATATTTAGAGAGCCAGAAAATGAAAATGGACGAGGAAAGAGAAGAGTTAGAAGGCGTGGTAAAAATCAGGGGTCTGCAAAAACATGAATCGGAAAAAAATAAAAAAGAACAGGAAAATTATCTAAAATTAACCGAAGCGCAATATCAAAAACAATTACAGGAGAAACAAGGCGCAGAAAAAAAAGCAGCCAGCATTAGAACCAGAATTTTTGATTTGTTGGGTGTTTCAAAAGCGCCTACCTTTGAAGAAGCTTATGAAATTGCAAAATATGTTTCCGACGTTACGGGGGTAAGAACAGCTTTTTTGCTGGCGGTTTTAACTCAAGAATCAAATATAGGAAAAAATGTCGGACAATGTTATGTTAAAGACTTTAATATAGGAGAGGGCATCGACCTAAAAGGAAACCTGAGAAAAAGAGTGATAAACCCAAAAACTTCTTCTGCTTTTAAAGAGCTGGTAATTTCTCTTGGCATGGAGCCAACAGAAACCCCGGTATCTTGCTGGATTCCTCTCTATTCAAGAGGCGTTCCTTATGGCTGGGGAGGGGCAATGGGCCCGGCGCAATTTATTTCTTCAACATGGAATTTGTATAAAGAAAAAGTATCTGACATATCAGGAAGAACAGCAAATCCGTGGAATATAAAAGATGCTTTTTTGGCAGCGGGTCTTTTATTAAAAGACAACGGAGCTGGCAAAAGTGAATTTAATGCCGCAATGAAATATTTTTCCGGCGGGAGTTGGACAAAGAGTGAATCGTTTTACGGCAACTCTGTTTTAGCCATTGCTTCGCAATACGAAAAAGATATAGCGGCGATATCAGACTAATAATAATCAATAATATTTTTTAGTTCAAGTTTAAATTTTAAGTTTTAAACTTCTGTTTTTTTTAAAGGCCTTAACAATTGGTTCTAAGTTTCCGTCAACGATTTTTTCTAAGTCGTGCCAGGATTTATTTATGCGATGGTCTGTTATTCTGTTTTGCGGATAATTATATGTTCTTGTTTTTTCAGCTCTTTTTGCCGTATGAATTTGTTCTCTGCGCTCTGATGTTAGTTTTGATAAATCTGCTTCTTCTTGTTTTTGCAAAAGTCTTGCCGCTAAAAGGGTTAAGGCGGTTTCTTTGTTCTGTAACTGGTTTCTTTCGGATTGGCAGGTAACAACAAGACCCGATGGTTTGTGAACAATTCTTACAGCCGACTCTGTTTTGTTTACATATTGTCCGCCGGGGCCAGATGCTTTATAGGTGCTAAACTCTAAATCAGCCGGCGAGATGTTAATTTCTGATTTTTTTGGTTTTAATAAAATAGCGACAGTGGCAGTTGAAGTGTGCACCCGGCCTTGTTTTTCTGTTTTAGGAATTCTTTGAACCCGGTGAACTCCGCCTTCGCGTTGTAAATCTTCATATACGCCTTGTCCCGATAATTCAAAAATTATTTCTTTATATCCTCCAATATCTGAAGAGTTAGAATCTAAAATTTTTTGGCTCCAACCCTTAGTTTGAGCATATCTTAAATACATCCTGTAAAGGTCTTTTGCGAAAAGCCCGGCTTCGTCTCCGCCAGTCCCAGCTCGGATTTCAATTATCACAGCTTGTTTTCCGGCCCTTTCTTCTGCGGGTTCATCGGGCCTATAATTTTTCCAATCTTCTGCTGTAAATTTTGAAAAATCTTGTTCCATATTATTTTTTATAATAATACAAAAATTTTTAAAAATCAACCCGTTACTCAAGAATCTATTGATTTTCTTTAAAATACTTGATAGTATATTAAATTATTGATATAATATTATTATGAAGAAAGATATACATCCTAAATATTATTCTAAAGCTTCAGTCCATTGCGCCTGCGGAAATAATTTTACAATTGGTTCGACAAAAGAACACATAGAAACCGAGGTTTGTTCTCGGTGCCATCCTTTTTATACAAAAACAGAAAAAATTATAGACACACTAGGAAGGGTGCAGAAGTTTAAAGAAAGAGCGGCAAAAAAACAGATAGTTAAAATTAATAAATAAATCATGAAAGAAAATACCAAAATAGACATAGAGGAAATGGCAAAAATGGGCGTTTCTTTTGGCCATAAATTTTCTAATCTTCATCCAAAAATGAAGCCGTATGTTTCGGGTATCAAAAACGGCGTTCATGTTATTGATTTGGAAAAAACAGCTAAAGAGTTGGAAAAAGCTTTAAGGTTCGTTTCAAAAACTATTTCAGAAGGCAAAACAATAGTTTTTGTAGGCACGAAAATTCAAATTAAAAATCTGGTAAAATTAGCAGCCGAAGAATGCGGTTTGCCGTATGTTACAGAAAGATGGCTAGGAGGAACATTTACCAATTTTGAAACGATATCAAAAAGAGTTGAATATTTTAAAGATTTAGAAAAGAAAAAATCAACCGGAGAACTTGAAAAATATACAAAAAAAGAAAGATTAAAATTTGATAAAGAGATTGAATCTTTAAAGGTTAAATTTGAAGGCATTAAAAATATGACAAAAAATCCGGAAGCGGTTTTTATTTTAGACCTAAAAAAAGACGACACTTCAGCCAGGGAAGCAAAAAGAAAAGGCATAAAAATAATTGCGTTATGCGATACCAACGTTGATCCAACCATAGCGGACTATCCAATTCCAGCAAACGACGATGCAATTTCTTCTGTAAATTATATTTTAGAAAAGGTTAAAGAAACCATAATAAATTCAAAACCCAATGATATCAATTGATCAAATAAAACAACTACGAGACGAAACAGGAATTTCTCCCACAGAAATAAAAAAAGCCCTTGAACAAGCGCAGGGTGACATAGAAAAAGCAAAAGAGCTTTTAAGAATTTGGGGGAAAAAACTGGCTGATAAAAAAATAACAAGAGAGACAAATCAGGGCATTGTTGACGCATATATCCATCCCAACTTTAAAACAGGTGTTTTGTTAGACATCAGGTGTGAATCGGATTTTGTTGCCAAATCACCAGACTTTAAAAATTTATCCCATGAAATTTGTTTGCAAATAGCGGCAATGAAGCCTTTGTTTGTAAGCGAGCAAGATATACCAGAAGAGTTTTTAGACGGTGAAACAAAAATTTATGAGGAGCAAATAAAAGAGTCAGGAAAACCGGAAAATATCGTAAAACAAATTATTGAAGGAAAACTAAAAAAATATAAAGAAGGAATTTCTTTGTTGTCACAGCCATGGATAAAAGACGACTCAAAAACAATTAAAAACTTAATTGAAGACGCAGTTGCAAAAATAGGGGAGAATATAGAAGTGAAGAGATTTACAAGATACGAAATATAAAAATTAAAATTTATTTAATGATAGAACTCATAGCTTTAATTATATTTATCTGCAGTTTTGGGGGCGTTTTATTTATTATGGCCAGCAAGGTTCCTGTTTTGGCGCAATTGCCACAAAATAGCGGAAGCGAAATTAAAAAAGGCAAGATTGTTTTAAAAACAGAAGAAAAGATTAAAGATTTTTACAATTTTTTTAAGAAACAAATAATCTTGCATAAATTTCTTTCTTTTGTAAAATGTTTAACCCTAAGAGTTGAAACAAAAATTGATGAACTTTTGCGCAAAATAAGAAAAAAAGCCCAACAGACAGACAAGGATTTGAAAGAAAAAAAGTAGAAATTATTCTTGCAATACTGCCACCTTAGCTCAGCGGTAGAGCAACTGTTTTGTAAACAGTAGGTCCGCAGTTCGAATCTGCGAGGTGGCTTATTATGCGACAAATTAGCCCTAAAGGCTTTTTTGTTTTTTATATTCATGTTAAAGTAAAATAATTGATTTAATTTAAAAAAAATGACAACTGAAGAAAGGTATATAAAAATAATGAGTAGAAAAACAGGTGAAGAACGGCTTAAAATCGCAATGAATTTGCGAAGGTTTGTTATAAAATTGGCAGAGGAAAACATAAAAAGCCGAAATCCTAAAATTTCAAAAGAAAATTTAAAAAAAGAAATTTTAAAAAGAATATATGAAAAATGAAATAGACCTAATAGATATCCTGCAGTTAGTTGTGAAAAGACTGAAAATTTTAAAAATTCCTTATGTTGTTACGGGCGGGGTTGCGGTAAGTTTTTGGGGCGCCCCAAGAAGTACTCACGACATTGATATAATAATAGAGATAGATTCTTCAAAAACAGATAAAATAATAAAATTGTTTGAAAAAGAATTTTATGTAAGCAGAGAGGGCATAGAAAGCATGTTAGAGCATAATATTTCTTTTAATATTATTCACAATGAAAGTGGCTTAAAAATTGATTTTTGGCCAATTGATAAAAATGATGCTCATAAGATCGCGGAATTTAAAAGGGCAATTTCAAAAAATATTTTTGGAGAAAAAATTTTAATGATTGCCCCTGAAGACTTGATAATAGTTAAACTCCAATGGTTTAAGGATTCAGATTCCAGCCGCCATATAGATGACATAAAATCTATATTAAGAATTTCAAAAGTGGACTTGGAATATATTAAAAACTGGGCCGAGAAACACGGAACAACAGATATTTTAAATCAATTAATTAAAGAAAATAAAAGTAGCTACTAAAATCAGCGATCGCTTTTTTTCGTAGTTGCTTTGTGAATATAAAAATATGCCAGAAAATTTTGAAGGCGAATTAAAATCGGAAAAATCCGTTGAAAGCAGAGAGGGTAGGGTTATTGGACCTTTCCAGTGGACGGAGACTATTGACGGCAAAGAAATTGTTAAAGAAGGAATTATAAGATATGCCAAAAAAGAAGATTATCAGGATCTTGTTGAAGTGGATAATAACCGGTCGGAGTTTAGGAGGAAAGAATATGGCGTGGAGCCAAAACCGCCTGGTGAAATAGAAAAAGTTATGGAGCTTAACTTAGAAAGAAGTCTTTCTCAGCCCGATGAATTGGCTTTTATTGTTTTAGAAGTCGAGGGTGAAATTGCGGGTTATGTTGAGTTTGGAAAAATGAGATGGGGAGTTGAACTTCCTGCTAATGTTAGAGAAGCAAGCACGGTTTCTGTTTTAGAAAAATATCATGGCAAGGGCATAGGAACGGCTCTGACTTTAAGCGCAGAAGATGAAGTGAGAAAAATAGGAGTTGAAAAAATAGAGTTGTATACCAACGATCAAAATAAACAAACTGTTGGGTCAAAAGGAAGAATCGGGTTCTATGAAAAATTAGGGTATAAACAAGAGGGTGAACCAGAGGAGGACGAAGGGGGCACGAAATGGTCTGGTAAAGTTATAAAATATATAAAATTCGTCAAATATCTTAATAAGCAGAAAAATGAAAACAGCTATTGACAAGGGTTTATTTTGAAGTAATATGTAAAATATAACCATTATATATACAACAGATATATTTATGAACCCCGTTAGAAATATCGGGGCAAAAAATATTAACTATAGTTTGTACGAAAACATAATAAGACAAACTTCTAACGGGGTGAAAACTATTTTAAATGTTAAGGTTGATAAGAAGGAGAAAGAGAAGGCAAAACAAATAGCTTCGCAGATGGGGGTTCCTCTTTCTACTATTATAAACGCTCACTTACGCGAGTTTATACGCACTCGCGAATTTTCAGTAAAACTTGAGCCAAGACTGAAGCCGGCAGTCGAAAAAGAAATTTTACGAAGAAGCAAAGAATATCATAAAAACCCAAAAGTTGCTTATAGTACCAGTTCAATGGCAGAAGTCCGAAAATTTCTTTTTAGTAAGTAAATAAAAATGATAATTGATTTTCATAGAAATTTTAAGAAAGATTTGAATAAGTTGCCATTAAGTTGCAAAGAACAATTATATGAGAGAATAAATATTTTTTCTAAAGATCCAATTCATCCGATTCTAAATAATCATCAATTACACGGAAAATTAAAAGGGCTACGGAGCATAAATATAACAGGAGATATCAGGGCAGTATATGAACAAATAAGCAAAGATAAGGTTTTATTTTTAACAATTGCCAGCCATAGCAAATTATACGATTAGTTTTCGGCTGGCTATTGACAAGGATTTATTTTAGAATAGAATGTATAAATAATAGATATTATTAAAATATAAAAATAGAAAAAGATATTTATTAAAATTTAACAGCTAAATAAATATCCGCGAAGGTGTTTAAGCAATTAAATATCTTCGCGGGTGTTTTTTTCAGAATAGATTGCAGGGAAAGTAATTTGATAATTTAATAATGCATCCCGGCTTAAAAATGTATTAAGTCCGGGGAATTAGTTTCTTAAAGTTGTCTCGAATTATTTGTTTTGGCTTCGGCCAAAACACCACTAGTTTATTCTATTTTAGTTTATACTAGTTTTTTTGAGAGTTTGATCCTAGCTCAGGGTGAACGCTGGTAACGTGGATACCGGCATGCAAGTCGTGCGGTCCCGCAAGGGACAGCGGCGAACGGCTTAGTAACACGTGGGTACAAACCTTCAACACATGTATAGCCAGCCGAAAGGTTGGGTAATTCATGATGGTCTCGCAAGAGTAAAGGGTGTCCGCAAGGATTACCGGTTGAAGATTGGCCTGCGGCCTATCAGCTTGTTGGCGAGGTAATGGCTCACCAAGGCTATGACGGGTAGGGGGCGTGAGAGCGCGACCCCCAAGAATGGCACTGCGACACGGGCCATACTCCTACGGGAGGCTGCAGTCGAGAATCTTCCGCAATGGGCGAAAGCCTGACGGAGCGACGTTACGTGATCGAAGAAGCTCTTCGGAGTGTAAAAATCTTTTCTCTGGGAGGAAGCCGCAAGGCAGACAGTACCAGAGGAATAAGGGGATCCTAATTCTGTGGGCAATCCATGAAGATTGCCAGGCGCAGAATTAAAACTCGGCTCATATGCTGGAACCTACACTATTGCTCCTTTTACCTTATGGTAAATCTTAGTGTAGCAATCAGCAGGGAAGTTGAGTATAATGAGGTAATGATAAAGAAACAGCATGAAATTATTATAGGAACGCTTTTAGGCGACGCATGGATTGACAAAAAATCTTTAAGAATAAAACAATCAGATGGACATAAAGATTATGTTTTCTGGTTATATTCTTATTTAAAAGATTTATGCAATACTCCGCCGAAACAAAGAAGCGATTATAAGCAATGGTATTTTCAAACAAGATATTTGGAGGATGTTTCTTTTTATAGAGAAATATTTTATAAAGACAAGAAAAAAATTGTTCCAGAAAATATCAAAAATTTATTGGTTTCGCCATTAAGTTTAGCAATATGGTACATGGACGATGGAAGTTTAGATTTTCGTCCAAAAGACCACTATAATTTTTCCTTTTGCACTAATGCATTTACCATTGAGAACAATAAACTATTGGTAAATGTTTTAAAAGAAAATTTTGGGGTTGAATCTTCTATACAAACACCGCTTTGTCGCGGTAAAAGATATCCCGAAATATATATTGGCGCGAAAGGACGAGATAGATTTTTTAATTTAATCTCGCCTTATGTTCTAAAATGTTTCTCTAATAGGATACCTCCCTATACTTTAACCCCTCAGAGACTGAGTCCTGTAAAAGGGACGAGATAGCGGTAATTTAACCCGCTATCAGACGCCGAGCTCAAGCATTTTTTTATATGCTAGATGATGGTATAGTCCGAAATTAGCGATATATTGACAAAATTATTAAATTATTGTCTGATATCGGCCAGCAGGAGCGGTAAGACAGAATCCCCAAGCGTTACCCGGATTTATTGGGCGT
>ERZ1292640.521-Hain-H43-02um-R1-521-length-31318-cov-7_pt1 | contig 31318 bp, 20 predicted proteins | sample MGYA00564404_ERZ1292640 | MGnify/ENA primary metagenome ERZ1292640 (study PRJEB36523, sample SAMEA6512636) | groundwater metagenome | collected 2019-01-08 | study: AquaDiva: Metagenomics assemblies of 32 groundwater samples | reverse complement strand
ATGCCCACAACCCTGAGCCACGCCGCCTGGGCAATTAAAATGAGAACTGCTGCTTCTTCATCCGTGAAATCCGTGAAATCCGTGGTTCCAACTGCTTTTTCTAGAACTTGACCGTGATTTGCGCGGCCACCTGCTGCTCGCCTTGCTGGAGAGTTCCTTTTTGATGGCTGTAGCCGTACTGCAATTTGGCTTGGAGATGACGGTCAAACCGGTAGCCGAGAGCCGCCTCGATGCGCCATTGATCGCGATCCCAACGTTGCAGCACGTCGGCGGCATCGGGAACCTTGTCAAAGAATTGCTGGTTCCAGCGCAGGGCGCCAAAGACCCTGGGCGTGATTTTGTACTTCGTTTCCAGGTAATAAGCGATGGTTTCGGCGTCGCCGACGTTCGGGACTTCAAAGCGCGAGGCCATTGCTTCCGCCCAGAATTGCCAATGATGCCAGGCATAACTGAGGTCCGAGCCGACGGTGGTTTGGTTGAAATCACCCAGGCTCTTGCCGCCGAGGCTGGATTCAGCGGCGGGCAACAGATAGGTGCCGTGACTGAAAGAGGCGCCGACGTTCCAGGCCGCGTTGGGCCGGTAGTCCAGGCGCCCGCTGACCGTCGGGTATTCCCAGCCGAGGGTGGGCGCATCCCAGGAATAAGGGCGCGACGAGACCGAGGCGTTCTTCAATTCCAGGGCATAATCGAACTTCTCAATCCGCCCGAAAACGGAGGCGCCGCTGGCGTAGGACGGCCCCCAGATCACGGGCAGCCAGGTTGATTTGGTGTCCCTCAAGTTCCGGCGAGCCAGAAAGCCGGCGGGGCCGCCCGGCGCCAGATGGTCGGTGATGGTGACGACGTTTTCATACGGCAACGGCGCGTTGATGAAAGGGTTGTTCCAGGAATCATGCCGCGGGATCCAGTTGCCAAACACGGTGGCGAACTTCCCCACCTGCAAATTCAAGCGCGCATCTTCAAACGGTGTGTAGCGGAGCAAATATTCGTCCAGCCGGCCATCGCCCCCCCGCTTGGCACCGGGATCAAAACCGCGATCAAACCGCGCCTGCACCAGGCTGTAGAAATGCGGACCCAGCTTGGTGTCGAGAAAGAGCGACAACCTTGGATTGAAGAAAAAGTCGTTATCGCGAATGATCAAACCGGGCGGGTTTTGGTCGATGTAATAACCTTCCAGGTCAAGCAGGCCGCTCAGGTCAGAGCGAAACCAGCCCTGGGCAGACTGGAGAAAAAGCGCATCATCAAGCTGTTGCAGCCATTGAATTTGCGCGGCCCCGGCTTGGAACGAGAGCGAGGCCACGGCGCAAAGGGCGAATCGATCAAGGAGTGTTTTCATATTGGCTTAGGCTGGACGAACTTGGATGAGTTTGTAAGCGCGGACGGGATGGCTGAAACCTTTCAGCTTCATTTCCGGCAGCGGCTCGGCGGTGATCACGGCGGCGAGCTGTTGATAGGTTTCCTGATCGATGACCGCCTCCATGCGGCCGGCCTGGCCGCAGAGACGCGAAGCCAGGTTGACCCTTTCGCCCAGGACGGTGTAATTGAGCCGGTCGCTGGAGCCCATGCAGCCGGCCACGGCGCTGCCGGTGGCCACGCCGATGCCGATCTGGATTTTGTGGCGCGAGGTTTCGTTTAATTTCTGCCGTTCCTCGATCATGCGCAACGCGCAGCGGGCGGCGTGATCGGCGTCCTGGCCGTAGCTTTTGGGCGCGCCAAAAACGGCCATGATCAAATCGCCCACGAATTTGTCCACCACACCGTAATATTCGTACACGACCCGGGTTAAGGGCGTGAAATGTTCATTGAGCATTCGAATGACTTCGGCCGGATCCATGTTTTGGGTGAGCGCCGTAAAGCCGCGGATATCGCAGAAGAGCACGCTGATGGGCCGGCTTTCGCCCCCAAGCGCGACCGTTCCATTCATCAATTCGCGCGCGACCTCCTTGTCGGCGACCTTGTCCAGAACGCTGCGGTACTTTTCCTTCAGGGCCAGGCCTTCCGCCATTTCATTAAACGAGGCAGCCAAATGGCCGATCTCATCCCGGTTGCGCACCACCACCTTGACCCCGAAGTTGCCACGTTGAATCTCGCCGGTGCCGGCCACCAATTCCCGAATGGGCACGGCCAGGCCGTGCGACAGGACCAGGCTTACGGCCAAAGCGCCGGCCAAGCCCAGCCCGCCCAATCCCAATATTTTCCAGCGCAGATCGCGCTGTTGCTGCCGGGCTTCATGCAACGAAAAAAAGCAAACCTGGTAAGCCGGTGGAAAACAGGAACCGGGATTCAGAGCCTCAAAGAAAACCCGGTGCGGTTCTCCGGCCAGCAACAGAATCAAATCGCCCTGGCGCAGCTTGGCGGAACCGATTTGCGCGGTCAACTCTTGCGCGACAACGGGGCGCAAGGCTTCGGGAATGCTTCGGGCATGCAGTTGTTTCTCAAGCCAGAAGCCGCTCTTGATTTGATTCATGTTTGCCGTGGACGATGCATCCGGCACCGGCATTGATTCCGACATTGGGAAACCGACCACCAAAGCCCCCAGGGGCTCCCCCGACAGGGAATCCATGATTTTGGTAAAGACCACTTCGAGCAAGACGCCGCGTCCATCCGATCCGGGCGGGGCCAGGTAGCCGACTTCTTGGGGGGCCGGTTCCTGGAGCAGCTTGGCCAGGGCGGCCAGTTGTTCTTTCAAGTGCTGCCGGCCGGCCGGGTGGCTCATCCCCACATCCACGCCCTTGGGTGTGTTCAACACCTGGCCCTTGAAATCGAGGAAGCGGAAGAAAGCCGCTCTTTGCCAGGGCCGCGGCCCCGCCGGCTCTCCCAGCACCTCCCGCAACTCGTCCTCGGCCGTCTGATAGAGTTTGGCCGCCGCCTGGTCGTAATCGGACGAATCATTGCTCTCGCTGGCGGTGATCAATCGCCTCATCAATGCCCGCAAGCGGACGGATTTGGCAAAATCGAGGCAGCGTCCTTCAATGCTGCTGAGGCGAGTCTGCTGCAGCGCGTTGAAGAAACCGAGATAAGCCCGGAACTGCTGTTCGAACAGCCGCTCGTAGGCTGCTTGCATGCGCTGTTGGGTCGCGAACAGTGTCGCCCCCGTCACCCCCATGACGACGATCATCATCGCCAGGAGCAATTTAGATCGGAAGCTCAGAGCGGACATAAGCGGATTGCCAATTTCGGATTGCGGATTTCAGATTTCAGATTTGAGGCATCGAATTTCGGTTTTCGGATGTGAGATTTCAAATTTCAAATCTGAAATCTCCAATCTCAGATTCACGTTCCGCTTTAGGGAGCCTGGAAATTCACCTGCAAGGTCGCAGCCGGCTTCAATTCGACCGGCTGAGCCCAGACGGTTTTCGGGTTGATCCAAGCTTTGAGGATGTGCTTTCCGGCCGGCAGATTCTCCAGCCGATACTTCCCGCCCGCATCCGTCTTCGTGAAATATGGCGTGTCCAGCACCAGAATATAGCCGCGCATGTGCTCGTGGATTTCGCAATTCAATTCCACCAAGCCGGGCTGGTCAAAAACCAGGCTGGGCGGTTTTTCACCTTTCAAGTAGCGTCCCAGGTCAAACTCCTTCGCCTTGGAATAGGAGAGGACATTATGATATTCGCCGTCGTAATTGGGAAACTGCACGGCGGTCCCTTTCCGGATGGGCAGCAGGCCGGGCGCAAACTGAAAATTCTTCTGGCCCAGCTCAGCCGTGGACGGCGCATTGGTGGCAGCCGCAGGCGGAAATGTCCCTTCCAGATAAACCACGGCTGCGCCGGTCTCAGGAGACGCAACGGGTCCGGAGGTTTTGATTTGATAGCGGGCATTGGGAGGCGGATTGGCGGCCGGCCCCGGCGATTTCACGATCCCCTCGACCACGCTCTGGCTATAGGCCGTTCCCAGCCAGGGCGCCACTGCGGCCAGAAGGAAAATAAACTTAGGTCTGCATTTCATAAAAGCATCATGTGTGGTTGCATTCCCGGTTGTTGGGAATCTCCGGCACCGAGACAACAACGGACAGAGTATAAAGCACCCGGTTCCGGCAAGCAGCAAGAATTATCGGGCAAGAATTATCGGGCGGGCGTTGCGATTTCTTTTGGCGGAGGAGCCTGGCCTTCGGGTGCGGCCGCGCCGCTTCCGATCCAGCCGCGCCAGCGATAAAAGTGCCAGCCGAACACTTCGTGCAGGTAAAGGGTGAGATGTTCCACGCCATCAATTTTGGGAAAAGGCTGGAAGCGCCGTTCGCCCTCCAAATGATTCAATCCCATAAAATCGCAGGCCAGCGGCACCACGGGAATGGAGAGATGCTGAAACGTGGCCGCCGCGCGTTTCATGTGAAAGCCGGACGTGACCAGAATGACGCGCTTCCAGCCGCGCTCTTGGACCAGCTTTTGCACCTGGACAGCCTCGTCGTGGGTGTTGGCCGAGTTCTGCAGAGTGATCACCGAGGCCGCCGGTATGCCTGATGCGCCCAGCCATTGCTGGAGGTGGAGCGCTTCGGTCGCTTTTTCCCCTCCTTTGCTACCGTTGCCGCCGCCGCCCAGGACCAGCCAGCGCGCCTTTTTCTGTCGCATCAATTCCTGCGCCGCAATGGCCCGGTCCGAGGCCGCCGTCATGTCGAGGCCAAACAGATCGTGTTTGGAGGGCGTCACGGTGCCGCCCAGCATGACCACGGCGTCGCCCTGAGGGAGAGCGGTTTGCGCCTCGCGCGCGTAGGGCCGCTCCAGCGAAGCCAGCAGCCGTTCAGGAACGGCAGTGCTCCCGATGAGCAAAAGGCCTACAGCCAACACAGCGCTGAACAGCGCCGGTCCCCATTGCCGTTTCCAGGCGAACCGAAGGCCGCCGGCCAGCAGCAGCAGCCAGAGGAAGCCAATCGGGTAAGCCAGAGGCTCAAAGAACTTGACCAGGTTGGAAATCATGCGCGGAGTATAGGGAACCCATGCCGAATGACGATTTCAAAATGGACAAGCATCCCGTCAAGGGTGGAAAATCCGGCGTCGCAGCAAACGTTCTTGAGGTTTTTCCCGGCGGAGGAAACTGGTACCCCCGCCCCGAATTGAACGGGGATCCGCGGTTTAGGAAACCGCTGCTCTATCCATTTGAGCTACGGGAGCACACATCTGACTCAAACTATCCCGGATTTCCGCCGAGGATGCAAACTTGAAAACACCACCTGAAAACGCCGCCGCCATACCCATTCGATCCCCGTGAGGCTTGCTTTTACTTCCGTGACTCTTTGATCCGGCTGCCGAATTCCCGGCAGCCTTCCGCTTCCAGCCGCTCAAAATCCATTCGCGCGAGAATCGGGGCTTCGACAGAATGACCTTTCCCAGTCTTGTCCGCGGCGTCTTTGAACGCGCCAGCGACAACGGCCATAAGACCATCGTAGCGGTTTAATATCTCGCGCAACTTTGTTTCCGAGCGGGTTGGCCAGTATTCACCTTCGTCGCTGACTTTCACCGTCACGCCAAGCTGCCGCCAGAAATCCAGGATGCTGATAATCGTTTTGTGGCAGCGCAGAAAATGCTCCCAGCCATGTTCGTGGGCGTATTGGGTCTTGCAATAGCCTTTGAGAACCCAGCCGCTCCCAGCGCCGGTGGACACGTCAAAAGGGACATGCGGTGTCGAGTGCGGATACTGGCACAGTCCAAACAAGGCGCTTTCGCAGCCTTCACCCGGCCAAACGTCCGCCACCCAGCCGCGCTGGGCGGGAATGGAACGGACGTATCGTTCTCCGTGGCGCTCCAGTTGGACATACCAAAAAGTTCCCGGCGTGTCGGCTTGCACAGGCATGACTTCGCTGACTTCCGCGCAGCCAATCTTCTTGGCGTACAGCGCCGTGCGCTTGACCAGTTCACGAACGGCGGCGCCAGCCAGTCTCTTTTCGACAGACAGTTCATAATGAATCGTCAGGCCCATAATTCATCCTCCATTACTCTTCGGTTTTGCAGGCCAACTCCTCCTGCTTCGGTTGTTTGCGCGGTTTGCCATGAATCATCCAGTGTTGCAGCAGGCCCGCCAGGTCGGCGGCTTTGCGTTCGTCGCCGGTACGGCTGCGGGCCAAATGGTTTGCCTTGTCGGCGATCGCGGCCAGCCGGATATCAAGCTGCTCGTTCAACTCCTTCGCGGCCCTCTCCGCTTCCGGCAACCGGACGTTGCCATGCAAGCCTAGTTTCGACAGCGTGAAAACCGTCTCCGCATGGCTGCGTGACGGCAGCGACAGTGATTTCGCCACGGCCTTGCCGCCGCTGGACTGGCGGAAAAAGACCGTGGCGGCGTCCAGCATGTCGCTGGCGTCGGGCAGGCTGGCGTGGCCTTCGGGGATGACATGGGGTTTGCTGCCGCTGGTTAGCGCGGCGAACCAGTCGGCGAGCGGTTGCCTCTCGTCCTCAGCCAAAGCGTCCCACAAATCTGCGGCCAGCTCGTCGTTGCGGAACTCACGGCTTCCCATGCCAGCACGCTGTTTCTGCTTCTGGATTTCCACAACGCGGATTTGCCGGAAGTGCGCGGCGGTCTCGCGGTAGAGTTCGTCGCAAAGCGCCTCGCGCTCCTTCGCGTCCGTGACGCCCAGCAGTTCGAACACTGCCAAGTCGAGCGCGCGGCGGTCACGTTGCTGAAGTTCCCACGGCAGGCTGATCGGCTTTTCGGCCAGCTTCCTAGCGCGCTCCGCTGCGTGACACTCCATGAATTCTTCTTCCACCATCGGGCTTGTGTCGCGCTGGCAGAGGCTCGTGAAAGCATCCTGCAATTTCTTGGCGACGGCTTTGGTGACGTGGCGCGGGTTGGGAACTTCCAGCAGGTTCACGTCCACGACTTCGGTTTTGAGATTTCCTTCCGTCCCCGCATAGCGGCCAAAATAAACCTTCGTCAAAGCTATCAGAGTCGAATTCAAAACCGCCGCGAGGATTCCTGGGGGGCAGGCTTTTTGATCTACGACCGTCACGTCGTAAAGATTGCAGTTCACGATGAGTCCGTTTTGATTGTGAATTACAACATGGCGATACTGCTGTGACTTTGGCCAAACGAGATGGCCGCGCTTCGTGTAGGTCAAATCGTACCACGGGTCGCGACCAGCACAGGTGGGTCGCAGCGGCACTGGAACTGCCTTGCTTTTCTTTGACGCAAAAGCCGTCTTTTCCCCGTAGCGGAGATACTTTTGGACGTAGCTCGCTTGCAAGTCCGCCATCGGCTCGGCCACCATCAAAACCAACCGGTCAAGGTCGGCAACCGACATCGCCGGACGGCTGACGTTCATCAAACTGTGGATTTCAGGCGCAAGATACTTGGCTTCGACCGGATGCACTGTGCCATCGCCCGCTTCGACCAGCTTGACCTCGCCAGATTCGACTTCAGCTCGTTTACAGTGTGTCATCAGCGGCGCGTTGTTCCAATCCAGCTTTGAATACTTTTCCAGAAACCCGGGGCTCACATCGCGCGGCATGAAGAAAGCGTCGCAACCACTCTTCACACCGAAACGAATCGCCGCGATTTCGCCCAGCGGCACGAAGCGGTTGCCGTAACGCTCCATGATTCGGAAGTAGAGATTCGGTGCGCGGAGATATTTGCCCCACTTGCCGCCGCCGTAGCGCTGGCCGTAGTCGGTCGTGCTGTCATGCAAAATGCCGTTGCCGTTCTCGTCATAGATGCCGTTCTCGGCTTCGTCGCTGTCATCGTCTCCACCAATTTGCGGCTTGATGCTTTCGGCCAAGTCCCGTTGCCGCTGCATTTCAAACAGCCGGCCCGCGCGCAGACCGTCTTTCCAAAGATCGTCCTGCTTTTTCACGACCACGCGCCAGCCGTTGCGGGTCGCGTTCTTCTTGCAGGCCGCGATTTCATCGCGGAAATTCTCGGCGGCGGTTTGCCGGGCGTTTTCATCGGGACGCTCGCCAAGGATGGCTTCGAGCGGTGCATCGAGCCGGACGAACCTCACCAATTGCGCAGTGCGGGCTTGCGGGTTCGCGCACCGTTGCAGGATGACGGCGCACGTCTTGACGCGGGCGTCTTCAAACCACGGCTCGGCGTTGCTCTCCAGAATCGCATGGATTCGGAAGTTGCTCAAAACCCACTCCTGCAAGGCGAACCCATACTCCACGTCGAGCCAACTGGAGGAGACCAAGAAACCGAACCAGCCGCCTTCCTTGAGGAAGCGCGTGGCCGCCGGCCAGAAATAGCAATGCAGGTCGCTACGCCCGCTTAGTTTCAAGCCGGGCCAGAAGTCCGCGCAAAGCTCGTGCAAATCCTCCTTGGCCCGCATCGGCTTGAGGCCCTTTTCTCCGCGCTTCGGAATCAGTTCCTGACGAACGTAAGGCGGATTGCCGACGATGGCATCCAGTGGCGGCAGATTGACCGGACCCGGCGTGCGCTCGCCTTGCAACCCTTGCGGCAACATACAAAACGGCTTCTTCTTCGCCACGTCGCGGGCGACCTCGAAGAAGTTGCCGCGCCGAACGCGAGGGTAGTTTTCTTCGTCTTGAATATCACGCGCGGCGAGGTTCAGCGTGCAAAGATGAGCAGCGAAAAGAGAAATGTCCACGGCGTGGATTTGCCGCAGCCAGTCTTGATGCGAAACGCTGGGGTGCGTGAGCGTTTCACGTTGCTTCAACCACGCTTTGCGGTGATAGCCGCGCACCACGAAGCTCCCTGACCCGCCGGCTGGGTCGAGCATGTTGGCTTCGGCACTGCGGATGCAAAAGGCGTTCACCACGTCCACCAAGTCTTCGCTGGTGTAAACCTGACCGAAACGGCGGCGCTCGGCGGGGTCAATCAGGCGGCGAAAGATGCCGCCCAGAATGTCGGTGGGGATGAGCTTGAAGTTGAACGGCTCCAGGTTGCGAATGACCGAACGCCACACTTCCACTGAATCAGCGTCGGCGAAGATCAACGGGCCGGCCCAATCCTTTTCGTAGGGATAGAAAAGCGTCTCGTAGTCGCCCGTAGCCTCGACGGCTTGCTGGAACGTCTTCTGGAAATGCTCGTAGAGGTGCTCAGGAGACTTGACGCTCTTGGGAATTTCGAGCGCGTCGAGTTCGGCGAACTTGGCGCGGACAGACTCGTAGAAAATCAGGCGGTTGGCGAAGACGTAGCAGAGCGTGCGGGCGGTGCGGTCCAAAACCTCGCGCCACTGGATGGGGTCGTTGCGCGTGAAAAGCCAGCCCTGTTCTTTCGCGATCCACTCCTGCAGGTGGTGATCGAAGGTTTTGTCGGCGCCGGCCTTCGCCCAAAGATGATCGCGCGTGCGCTTGACCGGCCAGAGAATGTGATGCTCAAAGGAGCGGACGAACCACTGGTCGAGCCGCATGCCCCATTCAGGCTTTTTGCCCAGCGCAATCTCGGCGAACTGTGCGAAGAAGTCCGCAAGGAATTCCTTGATGCGGATTTCGACCTCCTTGCGGTCAACATCCTCGCGGCTTTCGAGGTCAAGGCCGAGTTCATAGTCTTGAACGCGGCGCTCCATGAGCGGCAGGTGCCACTTTTTGCGGTCGAACAGTACGAGCAGGTTGACGTTCCAAGTGAAGAAAAACTCCGCGGCTGCATTGTCAGCCTTACGGGCGGAATTCTCGACCAAATCTGAGTTGTACGGGGTGCGACCTTCGACCGTGCCCGGCATCTTCACTTCCCCGGCGAGAATGAGCCTTCCCGCGTCCCCGTAAATGCGCAGGTCGGAGCGTTTACGATGGAGGGCTTTCGACTCCTCGATCTCCGCGCGCCGGAAGGGCCATTCGGGATGCAGCGCGAAAAGAGCGTTCAACCAGCCGGCCACGCGGCTGCAAAACGTCACTTCGTAGATGCGGATGTCCGAATCGGCCATGCCGGAAGTAAAGAGACTGAACAGGACTTTGACCAACAAAAAAGCCGCGCTTTCGAGCATGAAGGATGGTGGCGGCCGTTGGATTCGTGGCGCAATGAAGGCAGCCGATCGCGCAGGCTACGCGTCCGCTTTCGAGCAGCCGAGCCAGGCGAACCGGTCGTTCTTGAGATGCCAAAGCGTCAGTTTCCCGCCTTCAAAATCATCCGCTTCCAGGTCGGCAACGATATGAAAGTGCCGGTGCCCCTGCTCGTCGCTGCCGGCTTGTTTGAGATACGTGAATTGGGCGCTGTCCGACGATTGCGCGCAGGCCACCGCAACGGCGATGGCCCAATGTTCTGTTTGGGGATGCAACCTCACTTCCCACGCATTCAAATGATCGACAAATTCAATCGAATGCTCGAGATCGCCCAAGAACTGCAGAAAGCAATTGTGGCGTTTGAGGTCATCCAAAACCTGTTCCGGCACGGGCTTTCCCATCAGGTCCATCAGCTCGGCCACGGTTTTGAGCCGCATGCTGCGCAGGGCGGTGGCTTGGGCGATGGGACCCGCCAGCCATTGCAGCTCCGGCGGCAGTTGTTCCTGAACAAAAGTCGTACCCGTAGCCAGGATGATCTGGTCCTGTTGTTCCGGCAGCAACGACTCCCAATCGGCCACTTTGTTTGCCACCCAGCCTTTGAGGAGGGGCCAGAGGTCGGCGAACAATATCCGCCGTTCCCTCAATTGTGTTTCCAGGAGAGGCAATGAATCCTTTAAATGCGGGTAGGAGTGGCAGACATCCCGGATCTGTGAATCGCGGAAGCGAAGGATGGCCGGATTAAGCAGAATGTCATCGGCCGTCTGCTCTTCAATCACCAGACGGGAAACCCCGGTCGCCATCTCAAAAAGGGCCACCCCGGCGGAAAAAATATCGGAGGCCGCCGTGGGCGGCACTCCGGCTTCCACGTTCGAGGCATCGATCAACACCTCCGCATGATCCGGCGTGGCAGAGTAAATGTATTTCTGCGTCTCGTGGGCATGCCGGAAGGTGAACAAAGCGCCCAGGTCCACGAACCGGATGCGTCGATCGGAAAGCCGGATGATATTCTCCGGCTTGAAATCGATGAGAATAATCCCGTGCTGGTGGAACAACCTCATGATCGAAAGCGCTTCAAAGACGGCTTCTCTGAAATCATCGATCCACCCGCTCTCATACGCGGCCGCGGCGGCCTCCTCGCACCAGGATTTGAGGTCCTGGCCTTCCAGGTATTCCATGGCAATGAAGGCGAACTTGGCGGCATAATCGATATGGGCGCCATAATAGACGGGAATAAAGGGACTGAGGCCCTCGATCCGGTGGATGTCTTCGAAGTTGGCCAATTCATGGCTGAAGTCCATGTAGGGGCCATAGCTGACCTCGTCGGCCTTTCCGCAAGCCAGATCGAACATTTTGACAACCACCCCGGGATGATCCGTGCGGTAAAGCTGCGTTTCGGCATTCTTGCTCAGGAGCAGAGTGAGCTGCACTTCGCCGAGACCAACCAACTGCATCCTCAGTCCGGTGAACTTGCCTTTGGTGGGTAACGAGAAGGGCATGGGATGACTAAGCGGCCGAAGTCGCGAGGCATCTGCGCCGGATGTTTGGGCGACAGTTCATCATATCCAGGGTATCTGCCTGCAGGCTGGCATTCTGCGGCAGGGCTTTCAAGACTGGAATTCTTGAATTCTTGAAAACCGGGGTTTACTTTCGTCAACAAGACTGAAGAATCAGACCGTTTTGCTCTCAGAAAACAACAAATATCGCCCTTGCTTGGCGCATCTGTCCTTATGAAGGACAAAATGATCACGGTCAAAGATTGATCCTCGGTCCGCCAGTAGGGTGGTTTCATGTTTGGCCCGAAACCACTCAGCTTGGCCCTGACCGTCTGGCTTGCCTTGGCCTGCTCCCTCCGCTTGCCGGCAGCGCCTGATCCGGCTGCCGCCGATCTCAAAATCGACAACATCATGGCCGCGCCGGAAAGCCCGAGCGAATGGCCCGCCTGGCGGGAACGGCTGGCCGCCTGGCGGCAGGAAACAAAAGCCAAAATCAACTACGACGACCGCCTCTATCGCCGGTCGGAATTTGCTTGGGCGCAATCCTGCTTTTCTTGCTGCTTCGTCATGGTGTGCGACGAAACCTTCTTCGATTGGCAGCAAGGGCGGTTCACTGTCGAGTCGTTCCTCAACCACGGCCTCCGTGAGTTCGGCGGCTACGACGCCATCGTGCTCTGGCACGCCTACCCGCGCATCGGTTTCGACGACCGCAACCAATTCGACTTTTACCGCAATTTGCCTGGCGGTTTGCCGGGATTGCGCGAGGTCAGCCGCGTTTGTCACGCGCGCGGCGTCAAGGTGTTTGTCGATTACAACCCGTGGGACACCGGCACGCGCCGCGAGGGCCTGCCGGACCTCGACGCGCTGGCCGCGCTCGTGCAGGCCATCGATGCCGACGGCATTTTCCTCGATACGATGGACCGGGGCGCGGCGGAGTTCCGGGCCAAGCTCGATGCCGTGCGCCCGGGTGTGGTGCTCGAAGGCGAAGGCGCGCTCCCGCTGGAAAACCTTCACGATCATCACCTCTCCTGGGCGCAATGGTTCAAGGACAGCCCGGCGCCCGGCGTGCTGCGGAACAAATGGTTCGAGCGCCGCCACGTGCAGCACAGCATCCGCCGCTGGGACCGCGACCACACCGGCGAGCTGCACACCGCCTGGATGAATGGCAGCGGGATGATGGTTTGGGAAAATGTCTTCGGCTCGTGGGTTGGCTGGAGCGCTCGCGACCGCTCTATCCTCCGCGCCATGGTCCCGATTCAGCGCCGCTACGCCGGCCTTTTTTGCGGCGAGCGCTGGACGCCGCTGGTGCCCACCGAAACGCCGCAGGTAAATGCCAGCTTGTGGGAGGGTGAGGGCGTGCAATTTTGGACACTGGTCAATCGCTCGGAGAAAGCCGTTGAAGGCCGGTTGCTGACCGTTAAAGAGGTGGCAGGCGCGCGCTATTTTGATTTGATCCAGGGGCGGGAATTGACGAGCGCGAATCAGAGTGAGGGCAGTCGTCAACAGTCTGTTCAAAAAAGACCGCCAGATGGGACGATCACATTCTTCGGCACCATTCCGCCACACGGCATCGCGGCGTTCGTCGCGGGCGGTGGCACAACGCTGGGAAAAGACTTCTCAGAATTCCTGGCGGCACAGGCGAAACTCGAAGCGCGCGCGGATTTTAGCACGAATTTCCCCGCCCGCACTGCACGGCTTGCGCCCCTGCCGCCGGCACGCGAAACTCGCCGCCGCGATCTGCCCCTCGGCATGGCGGCGATCCCGGCGGCAACGCTTGACCTGAAAACTATTTTTCGCGTCCGCGAGTGCGGCTTCTACGAGTCGCAGCCGGAGGCCGGCGGCTCTTTTCCGCGCCTTCACCAGCCGTTGACAATGGCGCGGAAAGTGACTCTTGCGCCCTACGCCATTGACCTGACACCGGTAAGCAACGCGCAGTTCGCTCAATTCCTGAAAGCCAGCGGCTACCAGCCACAGCACCCGGAGAACTTTCTCAAGCATTGGCAAAACGGCGCGCCGCCACCGGGCCAGGAAGACCACCCCGTCGTCTATGTGAGCCTCGAAGACGCGCGCGCCTATGCCGCCTGGGCGGGCAAACGCCTGCCGTCCGAGGAGGAATGGCAGTTCGCCGCCGCCGGACCGGAACAGCGCCGCTACCCGTGGGGCGATGACGTCCGCGTGGGTGTCTGCAACGACGGCAGTCGCGGCGGCACCACGCCCGTGACGGCTTTCCCGGAAGGCCGGTCGCCGTTTGGCTGTTTCGATCTCTGCGGCAACGTCTGGCACTGGACCGAGAGCGAACGCCGCGACGGGCGCACGCGCTTCTGCATCCTCAAAGGCGGCTCCTTTTACAGAGCGCGCGGCTCGGACTGGTATGCCGATGGCGGCCCGCAGCCGTGCCAGTTCGCAACCAAGTTCCTTCTCACCTGGCCTGGCCTGGACCGGTGCGCGACCATTGGCTTTCGTTGCGTGGCGGATATCGAGTAAGCACTCTTTTTTGATTGCTGGCGGAATAGATTTGAGCCTAACTGACCGCGTTCAGCCCGAGCACTGCAACTGCGGCGCGCCACTGTCTGGGCCGTTTGGAATAGGGCGGCTTTGACGTGGGCACGCGGGCGGAGACCTCGCGGCACCATGAATCAATGACCATCAACATGAAGACAAACCAACACGAACCAGGAGTGAACCAACAGCAGAGATTAACCCGGCGCCGCTTTATCAAAGCCGGCGCCGCCGCCGCGGCGTTTACCGCCGCCTCGTGGAGCCGGGTCTTTGGCGCCAACGAACGGGTCGGCGTCGGAGTGATCGGCTTTGGGTTGATTGGCCGGATTCACACGCGGAATTTCAAAGCGCAGCCCGACGTGCAGATCGTCGGCGTGGCCGAAACGTACCACCCGCGCCTGGAGGCAGCCGCGGAGTTGGTGGGCGGGAATGTCGCCAAGCACACCGATTTCCGGCGGCTGTTGGAGAACAAGGCCGTCGATGCAGTCGTGGTCGCCACGCCCGACCATTGGCACGCGCTGATGACGATGATGGCCTGCGCCGCCGGCAAAGATGTTTACGTGGAGAAACCGTTGACGCTCTTCGTGCGTGAAGGCCGCTGGATGGTGGACCTGGCGCGGCGTCACAAGCGGGTCGTGCAGGTGGGCACCCAGCAACGGTCCGGGCCGCACTACCAGCAGGCGCGCGAGTTGGTGCGCGGCGGACGGCTCGGCCAGCTCGTGTCGGTCCAGTGTAACTTCTTCCGCAATGTCGCGCCGGGCTTTGGCAACCCGCCTGACGGAAATCCTCCGCCCGAACTCGATTACGACCTCTGGCTCGGACCCGCCCCGCAGCGCCCTTACAATCCCAATCGCGCCATTTATCATTTCCGTTGGTTCTGGGATTACTCCGGCGGCCAGATGACCAATCTCGGCGCGCATTCGCTCGACACCGTCCATTGGATCGCCGGCGTCAAAGGGCCGACCGCCGTCACCAGCGCCGGTGGCCGCCACTTTCTCAAAGACAACTGCGAAGTGCCCGACCTGCAGGATGCGCTCATCGAATACCCCGGCTTCCACACGGTGTGCCAGTTCCGCGAATGCGCCGCCGGCTTCTCGAAGACCGGCATGGGCGGAGTGGATTTCCATGGGACCAAAGGCAGCATGTCCCTCGGCCGTGACGGCTTTGAGATCACCGCCGACAAGAAGGAGAATCCGGTCAATATCCTCGCGCGCATTATCGGCGGCCATCCGGTCGGCGGACCGCAACCGGTGCCGGAGACGGGCGAGCAATATTGGACCGAGCCGGCCGAGGACACCTCGGGCGATTGGAAGGACCAATACGTCCGGCACACGCGGAACTTTCTCGAGTGCATCAAGTCGCGGCAGGAACCGAACTCCGACCTGGAAAGCAGCCATCGCGTGGCCACGGTGTGTCATCTGTCCAACATCTCGTTGCACACCGGCCGGAAAATCCGCTGGGACGCGGAGAAGGAACAAATCATCGGCGACAGCGAGGCGGCCAAGATGCTCGTGCGGCCTTACCGCAAGCCGTGGGATGCGGAGTTGCGTGCGCTGGGCGTCGTGTAACGAGATCGGCATCTTGAGGTGAGCAACGCCCGCCCTTGCCTCGGCCCTTTCCTCCAAAGAGGATGGCCGTTGAATTAAGCAAAATCGGCCATCGTTCTTGTCCTCGTCGTCGCCCTCGTTCTTGAAAAGCTCGCCGACATTCGAGGACAAGGACGACGAGAATGAAACCGGGACACACTCTTAGCTTGAACCTAAATCCGGCAGTTGGGGAACGAGAAAACCGCAGATGGACGCAGATAGACGCAGATAAAACAGGGAAAGCATATCTCACCCGGGAGGTGAATCGTTGCCGGTATGCAACTCGTTCGTATCTGCGTTTATCTGCGGTTGAATTGCTCTTCTTAGCTTGAAGGCAGCAGAACCGGAGCGAAGACAGCCGTTGCACATTGGACCAAAATGAAAAGTACCTTAACCCGCAGAGAAATGCTGGCCACACTGGCCGGGGCCACGCCGCTTCTGGCCGCCGCGCCGTCACTCTTCGCGGCCAACAGCACCGGCCAGAAACGCCTTGGCGTCGGTACCTACTCCTACAATATCCACTGGAAAGCCGCTCGCGACGGGCATCCGAATGCCCGGTTCAAGGACGCGCTCGAATTCCTTGAGTATTGCCATCAATTCGGAGCTGGAGGCGTGCAGGCTGCAATTGGTTCCAAGGAGCCGGACTATCCGGCCAAGCTCCGCGCCAAAGCCGAGGCCTGGCAGATGTATTTTGAGGGCCAGGTCAGTTTGCCGAATGAACATTCCGACGTGGACCGTTTCGAGGCCGACCTCCGCGCGTGCCGGGAAGCCGGCGCCACGGTCGTCCGCGCCGCCATGTTAAGCGGGCGGCGCTACGAGACCTTTGCCTCGGCGGAAGCGTTTCGCCAGTTCGCCGAAAAATCATGGCGATCGCTCACGCTGGCCGAGCCGGTCCTCAAGAAACACCGCGTCCGGCTCGCCCTCGAGAATCACAAGGATTGGCGCGTGCCGGAGTTGCTGGACCTGCTGCGGCGGATCAGCAGCGAGTTCGTGGGCGTCTGCGTTGACACCGGCAACAACCTCGCTTTGGTCGAAGATCCGATGGCGGTCGTCGAAAGCCTCGCTCCCTTTGCCTTTTCGTCCCATCTGAAGGACATGGCGGTGCAGGAATATGAAGAGGGCTTTTTGTTGTCGGAAGTCGCTTTGGGCGAAGGCTTCCTCGACCTGGAGCGCATCGTCGCGCTCCTGCGCCAGGCCAATCGCAAGCTCCAATTCAACCTGGAAATGATCACGCGCGACCCGCTCAAAATCCCCTGCCTGACCGAAAAATACTGGGCCACGATGCCCACTCTGCCCGCCCGCGAACTGGCCGCCATACTGACGCTGGTCCGCCGTCACCCCTCGCAGAAGCCGCTCCCGCGCACCACAGGTTTGAACACTGCCGACCAACTGGCCCTGGAAGATGAGCATGTCCGAAAATCCTTTGCTTACGCGCGCCGCGAGTTGAGGTTGTAACCACCCGTTGCGAAAGAACGGGGCGTGGCCCCGCTCCTGCCGGGAGCCGTAGCTTACTCCCCTTGAACCTCGTAGCTGCCGACATCAGGAGGCTCTGATTGAAAAGTCCGCAATCCGCAATCCGCAATTGAAAGGAGCCTCCTTACGTCGGCTGCTACAATTCAAGGGAGCAACGCGTGGCCCGATGGCCCAGAAGGCTACCCGTGATCGCTGCGGAAGGGCGGCTTTCCAGCCGCCCAATCTCAGTGACTGGAAAGTCGCCACTGCGAGGTTCGTCCCACAGGCTTTACTCCAAGATCGCGGCCACAGCGGCTTCTTGAAAGGCGCGGCGGACCGGTGAATTGTCGCCATTCGGGAAACCGGCCCGCTGGATCATCAGCACGAGAACCAGGTCTTTCTGCGGGTCGGCCCAGCTTTGGGTCGCGTAGGCGCCGCCGTGCCCAAAAGTGCCCGGCGAGAGCATCGCGGTCACGCCGGCGGGGGTTTTGACCACGGCAAAGCCAAAGCCAAAGCTCATGCCGTCCACGAAACCGGTTCTTATGTCGCCGGTCTGCGGGCGGGTCATTTGCTCCACGGCGGCGGGAGAGAGCAGCCGTTGGCCTTTGAAAGTTCCGCCATCGAGCATCATCTGGTAGAAGCAGGACAGGTCACGAGCCGTGGAGAAAAGCCCGCCGGCAGGAAAGGGCGTGCGCCGGTGATCACTTAAGCCGCCTTTGATGAAAGAGATTTCGGTTTCCTCGAGACCGCGCCCGTTCTGGGCCGGCTTGTAGGATTTGGCCAGGCGTTTGAGCTGGCCCGCCCCCGGCCAGAAGGTCGTGTCTCTCATGCCGAGCGGGCTAAAAATGCGCCGCCGCAGGAAATCCTCGTACTTCTGCCCGGAGGCAACTTCAACGATGCGGCCCAGGGTGTTGATGCCGGCGTTGCTGTATTCCCATTTGCTGCCGGGCGGGAATCGGAGCGGCTGCTGCGAGTAAGCCATGACCAACTCGGCCAGCGAACAGTCCGGCCGCGGGGCCGACACGTCGCCCAGGCCGGAAGTGTGGGTCAGCAAATCCCGCAACGTGACCGGGCGCGGCGGGCGCTTCAGCTTGAGCGCTTGGTCCGATTTCTCCTCGATCATCCACTGGCTCTTGAATTCGGGCAGGTGTTTTTCCACGGCATCTTCCACCGAAAGTCTGCCTTCGTCCTGCAGCATGAGCACGGCGAGGGAGGTGATGGGCTTGGTCATGGACGCTATCCAGAAAAGGTCGTCCGTCCGCATTGGCTTCTGGTGAGCAATGTCCGCCAAACCCACCGCTTCGAGGCTGACGACTTGACTGTGGCGCGCCACCAGCGTCACCGCTCCCGAAATCGTCCCGTCCGCCACGAACTCCTGCATGCGCTTGGGAATCTCTTGCAGCTTGCGCATGTCCATGCCCGCGCGGGAAGACTCGGCAGCAGCGGCGGAGACGCAAGCCAAGGCCAGCAGGAAGCAACCGAGGAGGATTTGCTTTGAGATTTTCATGCGCCTTGATTTAAAGGATTCTCCACCGCCAAGCCAGAGTATTTGCAGGGGCGGTCGAATCCCCGTTCGCACAGGGCAAAGAATACGGGCGAAGAATAGACGTGGCAACCAAGGGGGATGCCTGCGGTTTCTTTTCAAAGTGCTTTCCCCAACTTCTCGATCATCCTCGCCACGCGCTCGCGATGTTCCAGGAGCGGACGCGGGTCGGTGGTGAAGTGGGTCAGGTCTCGGGAAACCTCCGCGGGCACGCTCAGGAGTTGGCGCGCTTGCTTGACCAGGTCGGTATCGCCCTGGGCAGACCGGACGCGCTCGAGGGCTTGCTGCAACAGCCAGAAATACTCGTAATCCTCCATGCCATCACGGAGGTTTTCCCAACGGAGCGAATTGACCGGCTCGTCAAGAGAGGGCGTCGTGGAGGCGTTGGGATCGCGGCGCGGGGGATAGAGGAAGCGGCCATCGCCGTTACCCCACGGACTCTTCTTCCCGACCGGCGTATCGTAGCCTGACACCCAACTCATGGGGTCCTGCCACGGGTCTTGCAGTTGCGGCGCCGGGTAGGCGCACGGGCTGGTCCAATAAATGGTCGCCCAGATCAGGAGGCCGCTGACGCCGTATTGCCAGGTTTGCCAGGGCCAGAGGCGGAGTTCGGTGCCGGGATGGTCAATGAACTCCGTCACATAAGGCGCCTTGGGCCCGGTGCAGATGTACCACCAGACTTCCTCGCCCGCATCCCGGCGGGCGCGGACACGTTCCGGCGTCCATTCGGGCGTGAGGCCACACCAAATCTCAACGTGGCTCATGAGCGCCGGCTCCGGTTGCTCGGTGAGCATGCGTCGGACGCCGGGCGCGGCTTCCTTGATGCGTTTCATGCCGGCGACGACAAACTCATAATCTTTCGGGTCCGGTTCATCGAACCAATAGGTGAAGGCTTTGTTCAGCCAGCCGCGGTCCCGCAAATGCTTTTCCACCTGACTGAGGTAATCATGGAAGAGCCGCGCGTGCTCCGGCGTCCCTTCCTTGAAACCCTCCAACTCGCCCAGATGCCGGCTGTGGAACGTGCCGCCGCCCATCCCGCGCAACGGCAGTTGGAACGTGTTGAAATGATGCTGGTCGAGCCATTTAGTGGCCGCGCGGTCAAACCGCGCAAAATCGACGCGCGCCTGCTTGTTCGTGCCCTCGCCGACAAACCGAATGTCCATCGGCGCGTGATCATAGAACGAATAGGGGCTGATCCGATGCTCGGCAAAGTTGCGCAGGTACTTTTCATAAACCGCTTCCTGATCCTCCCGGCTGGCCAAACGATGGTAGCGGTTGATTTCGCCTCTGCCCAGGCCGAGCGCGCTCTTCAGATGCGTCTCTTCCGGCAGCGCAAAATCGAACACCTGGACCTCCAGTGGCGCGCGCACGATGCCGAAGCTGGTTTTGAGTTCGAGTTCGCCGCGGTACTGGCCGGCCTTTGTGCCGCGTGCCACGTGAAACGTCAGCCATAACGGCTGGTTTTGGCCGGCGCGCAACGCGAGCGGCGTGCGCAACGGCGGCAGAGGATCCGGATACCACCCGCGCAGGCACGAGGCGTCGGTGGGCTGTGTGACTTGCACATAAGCCACTTCCTCCACGCGCACCGCAATAGGCGCCTCCTGGCCCCGACTGTCGCGCAGCGGACCCGCTTGCGCGGACAGGAGTTCGCCGTCTTTTTCCGGCCGCAAAATCACCTGAGCCGCTTCGTACTCTCCCTGCGCCGCGGACACGGCAACCGGCTTGAGCTGGCCGGGGTCCGGTTTCTCCGGCAGACCGCGTTCGCGCCCGATTTTCCAGCCGCTTTCACACCACCAGAGACCCAGATTCTCCGTTCCCAGCAACCAGTAACCTGGACGGCGGTCGCTCAAGAAATTGGTTTTCCCTGCATCGCCGGACGGCGGGTTTTGGGCCTGCCCTGACAAGGCGGCGGTGATCCCAATCAGCAGCAGGCGGGAGGTGAACTTAAAACCGAGACGGATGAGACTTAAAGTTTTCATATCATTGGCCATCAATAGTGATCGCCTGTCATAATGGATCAAGCCAGGGCGGAAACGATTGATTTCGGTCAAGGAAGGCGCGGGGCTTCTTGATCCGGGCCAAGTGCGGGCTCGGTCTTTCGCTAACCTGGATTTGAAATTGAACGTTGTCCCCCCATGTACGCCGGAACTTGCCTGCCATCCTCCCTCACTCTTCAACGTCGATTCCCAGCCCAAGCTGCCGCGCTGCTTCCTTCATCGCTTTCACCGCCGGTCGTCGGCCTTGACCTTCTGGTCGTCGCCAAACACCAGTTCAAAGTCCACGCCGAGCTGGAGCTTCTTGGGGTTCATGCGGGCGGCGGGATTGATGAAGCACCGGAACAGTTCCGCCCAGTTCTCCAAAGGCACCGAACCGTTGATCGTTATGCCCTGCACCAGCTTGGTCCCGCCCGTCACGGAGATGCCAGGCGTCGGTGTTGTCCCGGTGGGCAAACTGCTGCCCGTGGGTGCGGTGGTTGATGGTCCAGTAGCGAATGTCGTTGCTGCTGGCGGCGTGCCAGTCGCGGGCGTCGCTGATTCCGGCGTGAACGCTGGAATAATCCACAAGCCATCCTCATTCGGGTCGATCTCGTCAAGAGCCTCTCGCATAGCTGAAGGGGACATGAACAAGAACTGTGGCGACATTGGTAATCTCGTCGGAGACGTCACGCCGTTCTTTCCCGGGCAGACAATGCGAGGTGTTTCACGGCCCTAATGATTGCCAAGACTCATTTCCAATTTGCGGGACGCGCCAAGCCGCGCGTCTCTGCGTCTCGACACAAAAAAGCGGCCTCCGTTTCCGAAGGCCGCCGCGAGTTTGCGTCAAGTGCTCGCCGTTTGGTTTATGTATTCGGCGGCGTGGGCGGGGAAGTCGGCTTGCTCTTGCCACCACCGCCGGAACGCACGGTGATGCGGGCGTTTTGGTAGTCGGTCACAAACGCGGCGTTGGCGGATTGGAATTGCGGCATGAGGTTGTCCATCTGGTCGGTCAAGGCGGCATCGGCGGCATCAAATTCCGCGCTCATTTGTTCGGTGGCGGTTTTCGTGGAGGCGCGGGCATCGCGCGGTTTGGAGATGCTGGCGGGGTGAGAGTTCGGTTTCACTACCTGCCGGTGGCTAAGGTTCGTGCTTCGTTTTTCTGCTTAGCCGCTCCAGGGCCACGGCATCCATATACTCTTCATCCTGATTGGCATAAACTGCGTCCAGGATCATGGGCGCATCGGGCGCGAGTGCGAGCCACTGGGTGATGGGAGCAGGATCCGATGCGCGGTGGATTGGCGCATGGGCATCCCAGAGTTTCCCGGCCAGGTCGGAGCGCGGCGCGGCCACCAGCCAAAGGCCGAGCTTGTCTTTCGGCATCCTGGCGACATCGCCTGATAGCCCCGCAGCGGCCGGCAACGCCGTTCTGGCGGCGAGGCGCAGGTTCTTTGCGCCGACCTTGTCCAACCATCTGTTCGCTTCGCCGAGGCTCCACGGCGGTTTGCCATACGCCATTCGCAAATGGAGAGTCACGTGGCGCTCGGCAGCCTGGCCGGCCAGCGTCCGCAACGTCTTCTCAAAGGCCGCCTCGGTTTGCTCGCCGCCAAAGTTGTTCTCCGGGTGGCGGTGCAGTGAAAGAATCAAGTCCCGCGCCCCGATGATCTCCATCTTGCTCAGCACATCCGCCATGGCGGCCATGCTCGCGGAATAGTCCGCAGCCAGGTTGTCGATCAATCGCAACCTGGGGTAAAGGTTGAGGCCTGAACTCAGATCGACAGACACGTGAAGTCCCTGGCGGCGAAGCCAGCCTGACTCCCGCTGCAATGCGGCTTTCTCGCGCTCATGCAAATAGCGCCAATCCACCACCACGCCATCGAAGTGTTCAAAGAAAGCAGGCCGCGCCAGAATCTCCTCTTTGATCGAGCGGGCGTGGCGCAATGGCAGGACACGCCCGCGCGGTCGCGGCGGCGGTGCCACGTGCGGGATTTCCTCGACGCCGGCCTCCTGCACCTTCACGGCGAAGATGCGGATGTCGCCGCCCGCGATGGTATCGGCAGCGCTCATGCCAAGTCGCGAACCGTCAACGCCTTCGGGCACGCAGCCGACCGCGCCCTGCTCGGACCGGGCCAAAGGCAGTTCACGGATGGATTCGATGAGGCCGCAATGCGACACGATTTTCAGCGGCAGTTCGCGCCACGAGTTGTTGGCCATGCCCAGCGTGTATTCGCCTGGCCCCTTGCGGCAGGTGATCAGGCTCAGTTCGCGGCTGCCGGCTTCGAACAGTTGCTGCTGCCGGAAGATTTCGTCCAACGCTTGGCGCACTTCCGCCCGAAGCTCATACGGCTTGGGCAACGGTTTATCGATTTCGCTGCGCAATGGGCCGCCGGGCTGCGCTTTGGCCTCGATACCAAAACCGCTTGCCAAGGCGGTCAGCCTGCCCTTGCCACCGTTGATTACGACGGTCGCCGCCGCGGCCGTCTGCCCGGCGATGCCTCCCGGCAGTTTGGCGAGGTTGCCGGCGGTGATGACCAGATGGCCGCCGCTTTCGACGTAGGCCTGAAGCTTTTCGCGGATTTCATGTCCACCCGACAATTCCCCCGCCGCCACCACGACCGGATAGCGCGCCAGCAGCCAGCCCGGCGCGTCGCTGAGCAGGCAATCGGCGATGTCACCGTAAGGCGTCGGGGCGATAAAGCCGCGTTCGTCATGAAAATAGGAGGAGTCTTGGTAACCGGGGTAAAGCAGGTCGAGAATGGCGTCGGTCAGGTAGTCGCCCGGTTCATAAGGCAGGTTGCCCCAGACGCGATAGATTTTGTCCGAGTAAAGGTGACGCGGAAACGTCCACCCGGAGTGGAAGTCGAGCAGCACGGCTACGGGCGTGTGCAGGACGCCGGGTTGGCCGTGTTCCCTCACCCAGCGCTGCGCGGCCTGTTGGATTTGGCCGATGGGCGAGAGGTTATCGCCTTCGAGCCAGCCGTTCTCGAAGCCGACGGCGACACAGTTGTAAAGAATGTGGCTGTAGATCAGCCGCTTCATCAGGCTCAGGCTGCTGCCTTTCGTCGGACCAAAGTCATAACCGTCGCTGCGGCCGCTGGAGCCGTAGGTTTTGAAGCCCCAGCGATTGTAGATGGAAGCGTTGCCAAACCACGGCACGCCATATTGTTTGCCCGCCCCGCGAATGAAAGCGTAATAGACCTGGTTGTTCGGCAGCGCCTGCGCCGTTTCCGCGCCGATGAGCGTGTACGTGCCTTCCTTGAGGAAGTAATGGCCGAAGTTCAGCGAGACCAGCGTGGCGTGCTTGTGGCCCAGGTCGCCGCCCATGCGCTCGAAGTGCCGCTGAAAGTTCAGATATTGCTCAAACCGGCTGGCCGAGGCGGGGGTCATTTGGCTCGCGTAACCGCCGATGTAACGGCCGTCTTGTTCGCCAATGTCCGTGCCGAGCCAGCGTTCGCCGAGTTTCGATTCCAGCGTCGCGAAGGCTTCGGCAGGCGGCTGGAACTGTTGCCAGTAACCGCCCGGTCCAGAGCCGGGCACGTAGCCCCAAATGTCGAAGAGGTAGAGATCGCGGCGTTGGATCTCATCAGCCAGGTCGCCGAGATTCTTCGCAAACAGGATCGGATAGGACGGCCAGATCACGTCGCCGAGTTCGTGGGTGCGGGTAAACTTCTCGATCTCTTCGGTGTAGCCGACGATTTTGTCATCCTGCACGTTGAATCCGCGCAGCGCGGTGAACTGGGTGCGGTTCTTGAAGGTCTCCCAGGTCGGCGGCTTCACGGCGCGCCGGCCGTAATCCGGGTGTTCGCGCGGATCAAGGAGATGGCCGTAAACACGGCGGGACGGAGCATTCTTGCCAAGAGTAGATACGTCCGGGCCTTGTGCCAAAGACGGAGGCTGGGTTTCCAGCAGCAGCACCCCGGCCACGGCCATGGCGCCCAGCAGCGCATTGTTTTGCAGCGGCATAATGGAGTCAGTTCACCACAGTTCCGAGGTGATTCATGCCAAACGGGCGTTCCCTTGTTCTTGTTTACAGTTTCTCGATCACTGCCGCGCAGCACTTGTACTCGGCGGTGGCGGTCACCGGATCGAAGACGTCGTTGGTGATGGCGTTGGTCGGGCTTTCGATGAAGTGGAAGGGCATCCAGATCGTGTCGGGACGGACCCGCTCGCCGACGACGGCGCGGCAGGTGACCGCACCGCGGCGGGTGCGCACAGTCACACGTTCGTTGGCCGTAATGCCGTGGCGCGCGGCTGTGGCCGGGTGGATTTCCACGAAGTTTTCCGGCTCTTTCTGGTGAATGACGGCGGCTTTGCGCGTCATGCTGCCGCAGTTGTAATTGTAGAGCGTGCGCCCCGTGGAAAGAATCAGCGGGAACTCATCGTCCGGCTCTTCCTTCTGCGGTTGAAAGACGATCGCGTGGAACTTGCCCTTGCCCCGCGTGAATTTGCCCGCATGGAGAAATTGCGTCCCCGCGTGGTCCTTCGTCGGGCAGGGCCATTGCAAGCCGTCGCGCCCCGTGATGCGCTCGTGGCTGATGCCGCCGAACATCGGCGACAGTCTGGCGATCTCGTCGTAGATTTCCGCCGGGCTGGCATAGGTCATCGGATAACCAAGCGCCGCGGACAGTTCGCAAAGGATTTCCCAATCGGCTTTGGCCTCGCCGGGCGGGTTGACCGCTTTGCGAACCAACTGCACGCGCCGTTCCGACGCGGCGAAGGTGCCGTCCTTCTCGGCCCAAGCGGCGCCGGGCAGAACGACGTGCGCCAGCTTGGCGGTTTCGGTCAGGAAAATGTCCTGACAGACCAACAGATCGAGCTGCCGCAAATGGGCGATGACTTGCGTCTGGTTCGGCTCGGTGGACACGATGTCCTGGCCCATGATGAAGAGCGCTTTCAGTTCGCCGCTGGCGGCCGCATCGATGAGCATCGGAATTTTCTTCCCCGTCGTTTGCGGGAAAGCAACGCCCCAGGCCTGCTCGAACTTGGCGCGGACGGTGGCGTCGCTCCAGTTCTGGTAGCCGGGCAGCTTGTGCGGCATCGCGCCCATGTCGCAGGCGCCCTGCACGTTGTTCTGGCCGCGCATCGGGTTCACGCCGCTGGCCCACTTGCCGATCTGGCCGCAAAGCATGGCCAGGTTGGCGATGTTCTTCACGTTGTCGGTGCCGCATGAATGCTCGGTGATGCCCAGCGTGTAGAAAATTCCACTCGGCTTGCCGGTGGCGTAGAGACGCGCGGCGCTGCGGATGAGTTCGGCTTCCACGTTGCAATACTTCGCCGCGGCTTCGACTGAGTAGTGTTTGAGGTTCTCGCGAAACTCGTCGAAGTTTTCACACCGGCTCTCGACAAACGCCACGTCGGCCAACCCTTCGTCGAGGATGAAGCGCATCAGCGCGTTGAGCAGTATGTTGTCGCTGCCCGGACGGTGCTGAATGTGGACGTCGGCGCGGCGGGCCAGCCAGGTCTGGCGCGGATCGCACACGATCAACTTCGCGCCGAGGCGTAACGCGCGCTTCATTTCCAATCCAAAGATCGGGTGCGCCTCGGTCGGGTTCGCGCCGATGAGGAACAACACCTTGCAGTCTTTGATCTCGGCGGTGCTGTTGGTCATCGCCCCGCTGCCGAAGCTCTCGGCCAATCCCGCGACAGTGGGCGCGTGGCAACTGGTGGCGCAATTGTCCACGTTGTTGGTGCCCACGGCGGCGCGGGCGATTTTCTGCACGAGGTAATTCTCTTCGTTGGTGCAACGGGCGGAGGAAATGAACGCGAGCGAGTCAGGGCCGTGCTTCTCCCGGATTTCGCGGAAACGTCGCCCCACCAGTTCGAGTGCCTCCGACCAACTCGCCTTGCGGAAAGCGCCGTTCTCGCGGATCAGCGGGTGCGTGAGCCGTTCGGGCGAACTGACAAATTCGTGTCCGAAATGGCCTTTCACGCAGAGGTTGCCGGTGTTGATTGGCGAATACGGGTCGGCCGTCACGCGCACGATGCGGTTCTTGCGCTTGTTGACTAGCAGTTCCATCTGGCAACCGACGCCGCAATATGTGCAGGTCGTCCGGACGCGGGTGAGATCGGCCTCGCGACCCTGGCCGATGGCAGCCTTGTCCAGCATCGCGCCGGTGGGACAAACACGGATGCAGCCACCGCACAATTCACAGGAGGTCTTGTGCAAATCCTCATCGAACGGCGTGGTGACCACCATGCGGTTCGCCCGCCAGGCGAACGTCAACGCCTCGGCCATCTGCACGGTTTCGCAATATTTCACGCACAGGCCACACCGGATGCATTTCTCCGAGTCGTAAAGGATGCCCTTGTTCAACGTCGTGAAATTCTTCCCGTTCGGCTTGGGAGCATAAACGCCAAAGCGATTCTGGTCGGCGTGATACCGATAGGCGTAGTCCTGCAACTTGCACGCGCCCGATTTGTCGCAGCCGATGCAAGTCGAGCAATGATCGGACAGGAAAAGTTCGAGCACGTGCTTCCGACGCAGGGCGAGTTCGTCGTCCTCGGTGACGACCTTCATGCCCTCGCTCACCACCTGCCCGCACGCGGCGATCAATCCCCGCGCGCCCTCGACCTTCACGCCGCAGAGCCGGCAGCTCCCAATCGCCTCAACGCGCGGGTCGTAGCACAGATGCGGGATCTCGATGCCCGCGGTCCGGGCGGCGTTGAGGATCGTCGTGCCCGCCGGGACGGTGACCGCTTGTCCATCAATCGTCAGCGCAACAGAGTTCATAAAAGGCCGTGAGAAAGTAGCCGCCGACGTGAGGAGGCGGGGTAGCGCGCCTTGAATGGCATCCGCCTCCTCACGTCGGCGGCTACGCGCGTTCGGGAGTTTTTCAAAATCCTCATAAACGTTCCGTCAGCTATTCGGTTTTCACCGCGTCGGACCGGCAGACATCAAGGCACGAGCCACAGCGGATGCATCGGGTGTAATCCAGAACGTGGGGCTTCTTCGGCTCACCGGTGATGGCCTGCACGGGGCACGCTTTGGCGCAAAGCGTGCATCCCTTGCACGCCTCCTCCTCGATGGAGTACGTCAATAGGGCGCGGCAGGAGTGGGCGGGGCATTTCTTGTCGCGAACGTGCGCCTCGTATTCATCCATGTAGTAGCGCATCGTCGTGAGCACCGGGTTGGGCGCGGTCTGGCCCAGGCCGCAAAGCGACGTGGCCTGGACGCTCACGGCAAATTCCTTGAGCGTCTGCAAGTCGTTCTCGGTGCCGTTGCCCTCGGTGATGCGGGTGAGAATCTCCAGCAACCGTTGCGTGCCGAGACGACAGGGCGCGCACTTGCCGCACGATTCCTTCGAGGTGAACGAGAGAAAGTAGCGCGCGAAATCCACCATGCAGGCCGTGTCGTCGAGCACGATCATGCCGCCGCTGCCCATGATCGCGCCCAGCCGGTTTAGCTCCTCGTAGTCAATCCGCGTGTCAAACAGTTCAGCCGGGATGCAGCCGCCGCTGGGGCCGCCAGTTTGCACCGCTTTGATCGGCCGGCCGGTCGAACTTCCGCCGCCGATGTCCTCGAGAATTTCGCGAAGCGTGATGCCCATCGGAACTTCGACGAGGCCGCCGTGGCGGATCTTGCCGGCGAGGGAGAAAACTTTTGTGCCCTTGCTTTTCGCCGTGCCCAATGCGGCGAAAGCCTCCGCGCCGTGGCGCAGAATCCAGGGGAGGTTGGCGAAAGTCTCGACGTTGTTGATGATGGTGGGACAACCCCAGAGGCCGCGTTGCGCGGGAAACGGCGGACGCATGCGCGGCATGCCGCGTTCGCCCTCGATGGACAGGATCAGCGCCGTCTCTTCGCCGCACACGAAAGCGCCCGCGCCTTCGCGAATCTCGATGTCGAAGGAGAAACTTGTGCCGACGATGCGCTCGCCCAGAAAGCCCGCGGCGCGCGCCTGTTCAATGGCGCGGCCCATCAATTTGACCGCGAGCGGATACTCGGCGCGGACATAGACGAACCCTTGCGAAGCGCCAATCGCGTAAGCTCCGATCACCATGCCCTCGAGGACGCGGTGCGGGTCGCTTTCCATGACGCCGCGATCCATGAACGCGCCGGGGTCGCCTTCGTCGCCGTTGCAAATGATGTATTTCCGGTCGCCCGCCGCTTCGGAACAGAACTTCCACTTCACGCCCGTTGGGAAACCCGCACCGCCACGCCCGCGCAGTCCGCTCGCGGTGATCGCGGTGATGACTTGCGCGGGCGTCATTTCCTTCAAAGCTTTCGACATCCCTTGGTAGCCAGCGACCGCCAGGTAGGCTTCAAGCGATTCGGGGTTTAACTGACCGCAGTTCTCGAGCACGATTCGCTTCTGCTTGCCGAGGAAACGGCGCACACCCTCGGCGCGGTCGGCGCCGCTCAGCAGGTAGTGATCAACGGGCTGATTGCGCCCGACGTGTTCGTCGAGAATCTGATCGATCCCAGCACTATCGAGGTGGACGTAGGTCCAGCGCTCTCCCTCTGGCGAGTAAAGTTCGAGCATCGGCTCGCGGTGACAAAGCCCGGCACATCCGGTCTTCTCCAGCGTGACGCGCGCAGGAGCGGCGCGTTTCGCCAATTGATCGTAGAGCGCCTGCGCCCCGGCCGCGACGCCGCACGAGCCGAGCCCGACAGCGATCCGCCAATGGGAGTTGCCGTTGTGGCTGCTCATGGCTGTTTCGCCTCCGGTTGGTTCTTCCGCTTGTACTCGTTGATGATCTTGCGCATGTCTTTCGGCGCCAGACGGCCAAAGACATCGCTGCCGATCATCATCACCGGTGCGAGACTGCAACAGCCCAGGCAGGCGACCGATTCCAAGGTGAACAAACCGTCGGGCGTGGTTTCTCGATCCTTGACCTTGAGAATGTTCTGAACCTCACGCGTGGTGTGTCTGGCACCGTTGACGTGACACGCCGTGCCGTGGCAGGTGCGGATGATGTGTTTGCCGACCGGTTGAAACCGGAACCACTCGTAAAACGTCGCGACGCCGTAAATCTGGCGCAGGCTGATGCGGCTCTGTTCCGTCACATACCGCAATGCTTCGGCAGGCAGGTAGCCGTAGGCCACCTGGATCTCCTGCAGAATCTTGATGCACGCATCGCGACCCGTGCCGCACCTCGCCACAATGTCAGCCACTTTGCTCATACTTCGGTTCATGGATTATTCGTGCGTCGCCACAGGCTGGCGTGAAGAAAGAGCCTCGACAGATGGCGATGATAGCCATGGAACACTTGTTTTCCTTGACGCTTCAGGTTCTCACAATTTGATACTCGAGAAGGCAGATGATTCCTTCCCGCGCGACGCCAATGTCATCACACCGCATCCCACCAGCGCATCCTCCTGAGCGTGAGCAGACGGATTGTTACTCTTCATATGCCGGTCCAGTTTGTATGCCGAATCATGCGTTGTCAAGGTGGGACCGGACTAGGTCCGCAGTTTGCCCTCTTTCTTGAGCAGGAGCACCGCGGAGACAAAGGCGGCGGGATTGAGGTCCGGAGCTTTGGCGCGCACCTGGTTGAGAGTGTAAGTCCCGTTGGCCCGTACTTCGTCCAGGATCACCGCTTTGGCGCGCTCGATATTTTTCAAAGTGTCGGTCGGCGAGGCGGCTTTCTGGATCCATTTGCCGTGCGGCGACAGGACATGGCCGGTGAGCGGAGGCGGGATTTCCTTGACCTTCGCCAGAATCATGTTGTGGGCCTGGCCGGCGATGTGGAGGGGCGTGTCGTCGCCCAACTCCGGATCGCGCTCCATGCTGGCCGTGCATGGGAAACTGTGCAGCCGCTTCGAGATGACTTCGGTGACGAGGTCGTCCTCGAGGCTGCGCCCGATGAGCCAGCGGGCGATGTAGTAGGTCGAGCCGCATGCGCCGGAAGCGATCACGTTCGCTTTCGTGATCTTCCCGTTTTCTACGGCCAACTCGACTTCAGGGTAGCCGATGTGGAAGTAGTCTCTGAAGGCGGCGAGCGCGCCTCCCGAAGAGGGCCTGAAGCCGCAAAATGGCTTGGGAAAAGCGATTTCAACGCCGTGGGCGCGGCAGAGGGCGTTGGCTTGTGCGCGGGCCGAGTGCGTGATCCAATCGGGCGCTTCGAGCGGAACGACGACGCATTTCGTTCCCCAGCGGCCACACTGTCTCAGCATCTCGAGCAGGATTTGCTCGTGGATGTGGAGGGCGAGCAGCGCGTCGTGCGGGGGCACGTCCGGCGGGAGGTACTGTTCCGGCTTCTCGATCACGTAGGGCAGCACGGCGGGGAACGAGAAGATCCCGGCGATGTCGCCGCTGAAGTCGCGCCGGTACGGGTCGCGGCAGTGCGCACATTCGGCGGCGCAGGCGGTGCAGAACTCCGGTTTGCCCCGCAGATTACCGATCACGCGGTTGGCGTAATGGGTGTTGAATTCCTGAAGGTAGAGGTCTTCCGGCCCCTTTTCGACGCCGGTTTTCTCACTGCGCAAGATGATGAGTTTCATCCGGCCTCGTTCGTAATCGTCCTCCTCCTCGTCCTCGTCCTCGCCCCCAGCCCTGCCTTTCGAGGACGAGGACGAGGAGGAAAGGCGGAGGCGCCGCCGGGATTCATGACTTCTGCAAGTACGCGTCGGCGTAAATCTCGCGGTTCATCAGCAGCTCGGCGGTCTTGGCGGCGTTGACGAGGTCCGCGTCCAGCACGTCGCAGATGGTGGCATTCACGCCTGCGGCGACGGCCATCACCAGGAAGGTGCGGTTGATGAGTTTCTTCTCGGTGGCTTTGCTGGAAATGTTGGAGAGACCGCAGGAGATGTTCGGCGCCGGGTCGCTCAGCATCTGGAACTGGCGCGCGGCCTCCATGAATTCTTTGGCTTGGTCCTGCATGAATTTCAGAGGCATGACGATGGGGTCGAGGAACAATCGCTCCATGGGCAAACCCGCTTCCATCCACGCGGCGGCGATCA
>ERZ1292640.61-Hain-H43-02um-R1-61-length-82271-cov-43_pt1 | contig 31363 bp, 29 predicted proteins | sample MGYA00564404_ERZ1292640 | MGnify/ENA primary metagenome ERZ1292640 (study PRJEB36523, sample SAMEA6512636) | groundwater metagenome | collected 2019-01-08 | study: AquaDiva: Metagenomics assemblies of 32 groundwater samples | reverse complement strand
ATTTTAAAATTTTAACTTTTAAATTGCAATTTTGCATTTTGAATTTTTACTTTTAACTTTCTTTTCATTCCATTACCGCGTTTACCAACGCCTCATGCGCGCTAATTCGTGAAACACAATCATAACGCGAACGCATAGCTTTGAGTTTATCAGGATTATTAATAAATTCGCTTAACATATCTTTTAGCGCCACGGCTTCTAACTGGCCTTCATCAATCACGATAGCAGAACCTATTTTTTCTAAAACCCGAGCATTGGCCGCCTGGTGCTTAGAGGCGAAAGGATAAGGGACAAGTATCGCGGGAACCCCAAAATATATCAGCTCCGAAATCGTAGTAGCCCCTGCCCTCGAAATCACCAAATCGCAGGCGCTATAGGCGCATTGCATCTGGCTTAAAAAACTAAATAATTTAACTTTAATATTTATGCCTTTATAACTATCTGATAGCAAAGCGTAATCTCGCGAGCCTGAAATATGAATAACCTGAATTTTAGATTTATCGGTTAAAGCTGATATGACTTTTAAAAAACAGGCATTAATCTTATGGCTGCCCTGGCTTCCGCCCATAACCAACACATTAAATTTCTCTTCATCAAAACCAAAAAAATTTAAGGCATCTAACCTATCCCTCTTAATTCTTAATTCTTTACGCACGGGATTGCCTGTGAATACAACACTGTCCTGGCTAACTCTTAGATAATTTCTAGTCTCTTCAAATGAAATAGCGGTTTTATCAACAAATTTCGATAATAATCTATTCGCCTTTCCGGGTATAACATTTTGCTCATGTATTAATGTCTTAATCCTGAAAAACCAGGCAAATGATACTAAAGGAACGCACTCAAGCCCGCCAAATCCCACTACGATATCCGGCTCAAATTTAATGAGGATAAATAAACTTTCTAAAGACCCTTTAATAAACTGCCTTAAAACAAAAAGAAAAACGCGGCTAAGAGAAGGTTTTAACGGGCAAATTGAAATATACTTTACTTTCAAATTATTTACTGTTATCCCGCGCTTTCTGCTTCTTTCAGGAAGGACCAAAAGCGCCTGTGCCTGCGCGTATCTTTCTTTTAAAGCTTCTAAAAAACTTACTGCCGGAAATATATGCCCGCCGCTTGAACCCGCGGCAACCAAGATTCTCATATTTATCAATTAAATAATATTACCATTAAAAATACAAATATATAGGCGGTTCGCGAACCGCCCCTACAAATATCATTTATACAAGTACCCCCGCGATGATTTATGTTTCGTCGTAGGGGCGGTTCGTGAACCGTTCCTATGGATATTCTCCTGTACGCGCTATGTTCATTAAAAGTCCGACGCTGACCATATCAAAAATAAAAGACGAACCTCCGTAACTTATAAAAGGCAGAGGCAGTCCTTTAGTGGGCAGTAAACCGCAAGAGACCCCCATATTTATTACCGCCTTAGACGAAATCATCAAAACTAAACCTAAGGCTAAAAAATATCCAAATTTTGTAGAAGCATTTTTTATTATCTTAAGACCTTGCAGAATAAAAATGATAAATAATACTACCACGCACAATGTGCCTAATAAGCCCAATTCTTCACCGATTATAGAAAAAATAAAATCTGTGTGGGCTGCCGGCAGATAAAACAATTTTTGCATTGACTTACCGAGGCCCACTCCAAACATGCCCCCTGAACCCAAGGCAATCTGGGATTGAATTATCTGAAAACCGCATCTCTGAGGATCAGCCCATGGATTTAAAAAAGCCAAAATTCGCGCCCTTCTGTAAGGCGCGCTAAGAATCAATATTGAAAGCACTGGCAGCCCCGCCAGAATAACAGATAAAAGATACTGCGACCTTATCCCGGCAACAAAAAGCATAATAAACACTACAGATCCTATAGCCACAGTGGTGCCTAAATCGGGTTGTAAAAGAAACAATAGGCTACATAATCCCAAAACGCAAACTGGCGGCAGGAACCCCTTCATAAATGTTTTTATCTCATTATTTTTGCGGCTGATAAAATCAGCCACATAAACAATTAAAGCCAAGTTAACCAATTCTGAAGGTTGAAAACTGATAAATTTAAACCTGAACCATCTGCGTGCCCCAGAAACCTCTCTACCGATACCAGGAATCAATACCAACACTAACAGCGCTATGGAAATCCATAATAAAGGCCTGGCAAATCTGACAAGCATCCTATAATCAATACTCATCGCGATAAACGTAAGCAGCGCTCCAATCGCGAGAAAACTAAAATGTCGTTTTAAAAAAAAGAAACCATCGCCATATCTCTCGCAGGCATATATACTGGAAGAGCTATAAATCATCACAATACCGATACAGATAAGAATAACTGTTACGATAAATAAATTTATCCTAATATTACGGACCATAATTAAATTTGGTTCTTTCGTATTTAAGGTAATAAGGAGTGACAATTATCAGATAACGAAAGTTCCTATTTGCGCGCAATTAGAAATTTTTTTGCCATAAGCGCGCAAGGATTTACGACGAGTTGAAGCACTTCTTTCTTACGCCAGCGGCTTCGCCGCTAGGCGAGTAAGTCACTGCGGAAACGAGGAGTAAACCGTAGCGCACGGCAAAAAATTTCGCGCGCAAATAGGAACTTTCGTTATCCGGTTGCTTATCAAAGAGTTAAGAATATTTCTTAACCTTAAATACGAATGACCCTTAAATTTTAAATGTCACACAAGATTCAAATTTTTACTTTAAATTTTCTTATCTGTCATTAACCCATAAACCGCCTGTTTAAAAACCCTGCCTCTTTCCTCGTAATTTGAAAACATATCAAAACTTGAACACATCGGAGAAAGCAAAACAGAATCCCCCGCGAGAGCCTTAAGATAAGCCTTCCTAACTGCTTCTTCCAGAGTCTGGGCGCTATCAACAGGAAATGCCTTGCCAAGCGCTTTTTTTATCAACTCCTTAGATTCACCTATCAAGACAACTGATTTAACTTTTTTTAAAGCCTCTTCAAGAATAACGCTATAATCAAGGCCCTTATGCCTTCCGCCGGCAATTAAAATTATAGGTGAATTAATATTTTTTAATGCCCAGAGCGCTGAGTCCGTAGTTGTGGCCTTAGAATCATTGATGAATTGTATATCGTTTATCCGCGCTACATACTCCATACGATGCTCAATACCCAAAAAATCCTCAAACACCTTTAATATCAATTCTTTGCCTATCCCCAATATCAAACCCACTGCCAAAACCGCGGCTTGATTAGGATTTAGCCCCTCTCCTTGAGAAAAATATACAACCTTTGCCTTACATTCATTAGCAATATTCCTTAGAATCGAATCGTCATAATTTAAAACCAGATAATCTTCTTTCTCCTGATTTAAAAATATACGTTTTTTTGCCGCGATATATTCCGGCATATCCTTGTATCTATCTAAATGATTGGGGCTAATATTCAGAATAACCGAGATTTTCGGACGAAAACGCTGTATTGTCTCCATCTGAAAAGAACTAACTTCTAACGATACAAAATCGCCTTCTTTCATTTTCTCAACTTCCAAAGTAAAAGGATTACCAATATTTCCACAGACAAAAACATTTTTTCCTTGCGCCTCTAATATCTTTCCGATTAATGTGGTAACCGTAGTTTTCCCATTTGAGCCTGTTACCGCTATTATTGTAGCGGGACATAAAATCCAGGCAGCCTCAATTTCACTTATAACTGGAATCTTCATCTCTTGGGCCCATTTTAGAGGCAAGGCAGAAGCTGGCACGCCCGGAGAAACTACTAATAAATCCTTATTACAAATAAATTCTCGCGAATGTTTTCCTAATTCCACCTTTATCTTGTTTGATTTTAATTTTAAGACATTGGCGCGCGTACCTTCGGAATCATAACTGTCAGTGACACTTACATCCGCGCCTAAATCAAAAAGTAAATTAGCGCAAGCCAGCCCGCTGCGCGCGAGCCCGACCACCAAAATATTTTTACCTTTAAAAAAATCTTTATTTTTCATTTCCACCAATATCCTGCCCTATTCAGTAATCCAACGATTGCTTCTGAATCGCCAACGTTCATCTGGCAGCCCAGCGTCCTTATAAACACCTTTTTTGTCATAACTTCTTCTTTCACAAAATATTATGGCTATTTTTGGCTTCTATCAAGGGGTGTCAAAAACTGTAAAACAAAAACATCTTCTTTGAGTTATTTCATTATAAACCAAGGCGTTATAGAAAATTATCAATATCCCTTCTAACATTCGGTTCTTTGTTCAATTTTATCATATTGCGCCATTTGATGATTTTTTCTATGTCAAAAACTGTAAAAACAGGATAGCGCCTATAATCACGCCAGGGCTTAACCCAACCTTTAATATAAAGTTTGTCTTGGTACATTAAGTATTTTTGCTGTTTGCGAAAGATTATATCTTTTAAGTTTTCGCTTTTTTGCCTTGCGGATGATTTTCTTATCCGGCTCATCCAGTATTCGGTTTACTTGCTCTTCTCTTTTCTTCTTTTTATTGAGTAGCTTCTCTAAATGCCTCTTAGCTGCTTCGGTTAATATCTCCAAAACTTGCTCGTACCTTAACCATGCTTCACTGCCGTAAGGAAAAACCTTAATAACTTTGCCTTTTGCATTACGTACAACCAGATCCTTTTTTTAAATCATCCATAGGCACCTCCATTTGTTTTTCTGAAAATACTCTAAAAATAACTCCTTATTCTTCGGTTCCGGAGAAAATAGAAACGTTCCCTATCTCTATAGTTTTATAAAAACCATTTTACGTTCTTTCTTTTACTGCTAAAATTGCCCTAAGAAACTTTATAGCTTCTTCTGTATTCTTTACATAATAATCTGCTGCTGAGTCTTTAGGCTCACCAACAAATATTGTCAAACCTTTATTCTTTAATGCCCGAAAGGCATCCTCATCTGTTATATCATCCCCAATGTAAACAGGGAAAACCTTATTTTCCCCTAGTGCAGATTTCTGCCTCGCTAAAAACCACAGAGCTACGCTGCCCTTTGTCCATTTCACAGGAGGCTTTATCTCAAAAACTTTTTTGCCTTCGGTTATTTTTATTTTATCCCGTATAACAAATGGAGCCGTAATCTCGCCAAAAATGCGCTTAAATTCAGGCACATCTTTATTATCCGCCATGCGATAATGCGCGCTGATGGTTAATCCTTTATCTTCAATTAACACACCTTTAATCTTTAAGAGCTTATTTGTTATTCCTTTGTAAACATTACTGATAACCTCTTTTGACCGTGGAGATACCGGACTCCTAAATTTAATCTCCGGCCCTTCTATTTCCAGTCCATGATTACCGGCATAGATAATGCCTTTTATTCCTACTATATTTTTTATATCCTTTAATGACCTGCCGCTTATGATGGCCAATTCGCAATGATGACTTTTTGATAATCCCTGCAATAGCTCTTTTGCTTCTTTAGAAATAACCGCCTTCTCTGGCATCTCCACAATAGGCGTTAGGGTACCATCATAATCCAGCAAAAGTAAAATAAATTTATCGCGTAACAGTTCTTTTATCTTGCTAAATTGCGTAAATAAATAATTCATATATGTTTTTAAACTTTCTTCAGGGCTGTGAGTTCTGAGATAATGCTGCCTGCCCAGCGATAAACGTTATTTGTTTTGATAATGCTGCGCATATTCTCCATGCGCTTTCTTTTTTCTTCCGAAGGCATTTCAATGGCAAGCTTTATGCTATCAGCAAAATCTTCTATGGAATAAGGATTTATCTGTATGGCATCAGTTAATTCTTTGCTGGCTCCGGCAAAACGGCTCAAAATCAATGTGCCATTTAAGTCATTTTTTGAGGCGGCATATTCTTTGGCAACTAAATTCATCCCATCAGACAGGGAACTTACAATACAAATATCAGCAAGCAGATAATATGGCCTTATTTCTTCAGGCGAAAAATGCCTCTTTAAATAGATTATAGGCTTCCAGTTTCCATCCGAATATTTCCAGTTCTTTTTCTCTACCAGCTCATCTATTTCACCCATTAAATCGTGATAGCGTTTTATATGTGTCCTGCTTGGAGCAGCTAATTGAATAAAAACAAATCTATTTTTATACTGGGGGTATTTTTCAAGGAATCTGTCGATTGCGTGAATCCTTTCTGTTATGCCTTTGGTGTAATCAATCCTGTCTACTCCCAAAGCTACTATTTTTCCAGCAAGCCCAAATTCCTCACGGATCCTATTTATCCCGCTTGTTTCTTTCTTGGAGACTTTTCCATTGATATAGCCATCTACACTGATAGGAAATGCCCTGACAAAGGTTTCTTTATTGAAGCGGGTCACGCTGAATTTCTCTGTATCAACTTTTGACTCAAGGAGCCTGTTGGCGGTATCAAGGAAATTATTGCAGTGGCTCTGCACATGAAAGCCGATCAAGTCACAGGCGAGCATTCCTTCTAAAATCTGCTCCTGATAGGGACAGGTTGAAAAAACTTCCGGATTCGGCCAGGGTATGTGCCAGAATAATGCTAAAGTTGCATCCGGACGCTTCTCTTTAATCAGCTTAGCAAGCAAAATAAAGTGGTAATCCTGAATAAACACAAAAGGATTTTTTACCGGCAGCTCTTCCAGGATAGCGTTTGCGAATTTCTGATTTACCTTTTTATAAACCTGCCAATCCGATTCCCTGAACATAGGCCTTGTATGGGTAAGATGGCAAAGTGGCCACAACCCTTCATTTGCAAATCCGTAATAATAGCCTTGCTCCTCCTCCTTTGACAACCAGACTCTCTTAAGGATATAGCGGTTGTCTCCCGGAGGAACGCCTAATTTATCTTTTGAATTTACAAATTGGCTATCAGCATCTCCGCTTCCATGGGCAATCCAGGTTCCGCCACAGGCGCGCAGAATAGGATCAATTGCAGTAACTACACCGCTTGCCGGACGAATGCATTTAGGTTTACCCGTAATTTCATCAATGACATGCATATATGGCTCTCTATTTGATACCACAAACAACGCCTTTTCTCCCAACCGAGCATGAACAAGGTCGCGTAGCTTCTCTTCTGTCCATAACTCTTCCTTATCCATGCGCTCGGATGCCTTGTCAGATACAATTTTACGGGCAACTCTTAAGCTTAAAGCTACTTGTTCAACTTCACTGGCAAGTTTTCCAAGCTCTCCCTTTTCTTTAATAGGATGGGGCAAATCAGTATCGCCTTTCTGAAAATAATGAAACCACTCGGTGAGCCGCTTGACAGGCAGGGTAAATATCTGCCTCTGGATTAAAAGCATGGTTGACATTATTAACACCATCAGGATAATCAGGGATGTGCTTATGCGCCTCCAAGAATCAGCCAATATTGTAAAAACATACGAAGTATCATATATAACTTCCACTGCCCCCAATATATTGTTATCATCATCCGTAACAGGCAGGATATAACTATACACTGAATATTCCATGAACTTTTCCAGCGCTCCCCGCGTAGTCTTATTAGACAATATTTCCTTAAGATAAGGTTTGTCTTTCTGGCCCCAATCAGAAATTCTTTCGGTAATAGCTAAAATATTGCCTTCTTTATCATAAATAACGCCACCCTGCATTCTTTCCCTTCTTTGAAAAGTCTCAACTAAACGGCTGGCGCTCTTTAAATCGTTGTTTAATAAAATATGCCTTGCAGATAATTCTATGCTTTCAGCAACGGCTTTGGCTTTTCTCTGGAGGTCATCCATCAATCTTTTTTCTTCAAAGCGGACCTGTATTACGCCGAATACTGTAAAAACTAGGGAAACTATAATCAAAATGGGCAGGACAAATTGCAGGACTCGTCTCATTTACCTTATTCTCCCCTAAATATTACATAAATTTACAGTTTATGTATCTTTCTTTGTTTCTCTTCGCAATCATTTTTATTTATCCAATATCATTCTAAAGTAAAAATCCTTAATTACATTGCTTTACATTACTTCACATTATGCAACATCCAACAGAATTTTAAATTTTATCCACTATTGTCATAACCCCTTCACTCCAAATCAGTTAACCCCTTTAAAATGCCCAAAATCATATCGCGGTACTTACACCAACGGCCATCCGAATGTAACTAAAAAAACTTTATTTTTCTTTATCTCACTATTACTTATAGGTTTTTAATAAATTTTGCGTATCACATTTTCATAACATACGGCTCAAAATTTGAGGCTCTTGTAAAAAACTGGCTACTTTTTTGTAATAACGCTTAACTTTGATATTATTTAACCAAGATAGAGTTTGAATTATAGCTAACAAAAATAAAATTAAACATAAAATAAAGAATAAAGACATGATAATCATATTAGTCTATATCGCTTACCACCTGTGCAGTTCCCATAACCATCAACCATAAAACATAAGTCAACTGCAATACAATATAAAATGGTTAATTTTTACTTATAAAGAAAAAGATTATAAATGTAATACTAGAAATAATTGATGTTATTGTAACCAATACGCATATGCCAAGAAGGGCTATATTCAGAGAAGACGGCTGTTGTTTTACTGACGCCAGAATAAAACCGGGAATTATAAAACCAAGAAATCCCATTATCACAGATATTAGCAATCCTTTTCCCGCTGTTTTCTTTTTCATTTTTTTACCTACTCGCCTATGGAAACACCCCCTAAGCCGCTTATTATTTGCCTGCCTGCGGCCAAACCAAGTCATAATGCACACTGCGGCCATTGCCGGACAGTTGGCGCAAGATTTTTTTATCCAGCATATCCGAAATTTCGCGGAATGCCGTGGCACGACTTATCTTAGCGATACTTACATATTTCCGCGTCGTTAGCCCGCCCTCAAAGCCTCCGAGACCAGCATCCAGCATACGGTTTAAAACTTTCTTCTGGCGCTCATTTATTCCGGCTTGAACATGTTCCTGCCAAAAATCTGCTTTAGCTAGAACATTTCCAATAATCTTATCGGATCTTTGAATGGCGCGTTCGAAACATTCCAAAAACCAAACGAGCCATTTAGTTACATTCACACTCTCGCTCTTAGTGCATTTTTCAAGAATATCGTAATATCCTTTTCTTTCTTCCATAATCTGAGAGGAAAGGCTATAATAACGCACATTTAGTTTTTCATCCTGCGCAAGAGCCATATCTGTCAATGCGCGAGCAATACGACCGTTACCGTCCTCAAACGGATGAATAGTCACAAAATAAATATGTGTTAAGCCTGCGCGCAAAATACCGTCCATGGCCTTACGGCTTGATTCCCACCAACGTAGAAACTCCCGCATTTCTGCCTCTACTGTTTCTCCAAGAGGCGCTTCAAAATGAATTTTTTCCTTCCCTACCGGACCAGATACTACCTGCATCGGTTCTTTGCTTCTCCATTGTCCAATCCGGATTTTATGAAAACCAGAGTATCCTGACGGGAAAAGCGCGGCGTGCCACCCTTTGAGCCTATCTGCAGAAAGAGCTTTATTATATTTTTGTGTTGCATCCAAAATAACCTCAACCAATCCGTCCACAGGCCGAGTAGCTGAAATCAAACCAACTTCCCGCAGGCCTAAATGCCTGGCAACTGATGAACGTACTATTTGAGGATTCAGGCGCTCCCCTTCAATTGCGGCTGTTTTAATGGCTTCTTCTGTAAGAATATCTGCCTGCGCCTCTTCGCCAAGGCGAAACCCAAGCCGCTTGACCCGGCCGAGAAAATTACCTTGCAAAAGGCGCGCCCGGCCCAAAAGAGACAGAAGGACGTCACTATCCCAGTTTAATTTCGGCCATAAATCGCTTTGCCAAATATATTTCATTTTAATCACTCTTTCATGAAGCGATTAACCGCCTTAATCGCTTCATATTATGATACAATTATAACATCTACCACTTCAACAAACAAGTCTTTATTTTAATAATAGCTCAGCTCTTAGAAGTATCCGTCGGTGTCATTGCGAGCCCGAAGGGCGAAGCAATCTCTTTAACATTTCCGTCGTAAAAAGATTGCCACGGGCTGATAAATCAGCCCTCGCAATGACACGATAAGGATTGCGACACAGCCCGAATGACACGATTACTTCCAAACGCTGAACTGTTACTTATTTTAGCTTTTTTACCTTATCTTCAAGGTTACTAATGTTAAGAGCGCCAGAAGCCCGGCGATAATCCAGAATCTGACAATTATTTTATTTTCCGGCCAATTAAGAAACTGAAAATGATGATGCAGGGGGGCTATCTTAAATATGCGTTTCTTAAAAAGACGGAGAGAACCAACCTGCAAGATTACCGAAAGGGCTTCCAAGGCAAATATGCCCCCCACAACTGCTAACAATAATTCCTTCTTTATCAATAACGCTATAACGCCTATGGCTCCGCCAAGAGCAAGAGACCCCACGTCTCCCATAAAAACAGAGGCCGGATAACAATTAAACCATAAAAAACCAAGGCTTGAACCTACAATACTCGCGCAAAATACGGCTAATTCCCCGGTTCCGGGAATATAAGGTACTAAAAGATAAGAGCTAAATTTTATATTTCCTGTCACGTAACTCAACACACTAAATGCCAAAGCCACCATAACCATAATGCCCGATGCCAAACCATCCAAACCATCAGTAAGATTCACCGCGTTTGATGAGCCGGTTATTACTAAAATTACAAATAATATGTATAAACCGTCTAAATCTATGGAAACATTTTTTAAAAATGGCAGGTCCAGCCTTAAGCTAAGCTGCGGGTCTAGCATAAAAATAATGCCTAATATCAACCCCAAAACAATCTGACTAGTTAATTTCGCGGCCGCGGTAAGGCCCTTTGATTTCTCTTTTGTCTGTTTTAAGTAATCATCAATGAATCCAGTTACGCCTAACCAGGTGATACTAAACAAAACAATCAATATATATTTATTGGTTATATCCGCCCACAAAAGCACAGAAATAATAATCGCGAGTAATATTAATATACCCCCCATAGTAGGCGTATTATGCTTGTGGCTATGCAATTCGTCCAACCGGGCGCTATCCTGCTTAGTTATCTTTTCGCAAAGCCCCCATTCCCTTAATCTCCTTATTACCAACGGGCCAAAAATAAGGCTAAGAAAAAAAGCAGTCACAGCCGCCAACACGCAGCGGAATGTAATATAATGAAAAATATTAAATGCAGGAATTATATCACGTAAGGAATAAAGTAAGTGGTATAACATTTTCGTTTAATATAATATTCTCCGTCCAAAAGAGATTGCCACGCCCGCCTTCGGCGGGCTCGCAATCAGACTGTGTCACAATCCAACTTTTGTGTCATTGCGAGGCCTCCGAAGGAGGCCGTGGCAATCTTTTCTCGACGAGAAATATTTTTAAGATTACTCGCCTTCGGCTCGTAATGACACGCATTTTGCTATTGCGACACAGTCTGAATGACACTCGTCGGGGGCTTCCAATGACAAAATAAATTCAAAATTCAAAACAGAAATTTTGTCATTCTCCCTTCAATACCTCTTCCATCTTCATTGACCGGGAACCTTTAACTAACACTATATCATCCGGCCCAAGCATTAATTTCCTGAATAAAATATCCCGCGCCTGGCTGGAAGTTTCGCAAACAAATATACTCTTACTATCAAAACCTGCTTCGCGCGCCGTATCCGCGGAAATTCTTGAAAGCATCCCTACCGTTATGAACGCGTCGCAAATCCGGGCCGCGTCCTTACCCGCCTGCTGATGAAATGAATCTCCGCGCGGGCCCAGCTCCAGCATATCGCCCATAACCATTATTTTTCTTCCCTTCACCTTAAGCTTGTCCAAAACATCCAAGGCCTGGCTCAAAGAAGCAGGGTTTGAATTATAGGTATCGTCAATAAATCTTAATTTACCTAATTTGATAAAATTAAGCCTGCCTTGGGGAAAAGAAAAAGCGGCAAGCCTTAACGCGATATCTTTATACGACATACCTAATATCCTCGCCACGGCTATCGCGGAGAGCGCGTTATAAACATTGGAATAACCCAACGCCTTTAATCTAAATTTATATTTTCGCGCCAAAAATTGTATTCCTGCCTTTGAAAATTTAATATCTGTTGCCTGAAAATCACAATAATTTTTAATGCCAAATCCAAAAGCAGCCCTTTTAGCGCCTGCTCTGTTTAACTCTTTTTTTAATAAATCATCATCCGCGTTCAACATCGCAATACGCGGTTTTTTAAGAAACTCTACCAGCGCGTATTTCTCATCAAAAACCCCCTTTAAATCTTTTAAAAATTCAAGGTGTGACGGCCCAATATTAGTAATTAGGCCAATATTGGCAAGGCAAATTTTAGATAAATACTCTATTTCTCCGGGATGGTTTGTGCCTATTTCCAATACCGCGCAATCATAGGAAGCATCAAGATTAAGTAAAGTTAAAGGTAGGCCGATTTGATTATTTTGCGTGCCTATACTTTTGAGAACTTTGAAGCGCTTAGATAATATCCACGCGGCCATATCCTTCGTGGTAGTTTTTCCATTGCTTCCGGTAACCGCGATAACAGGGATATCAAACTTCTGACGCCAAAATCTGGCAATATCTCCCAATGCCCTTACCGTATCTTTAACTTCCAAGCGCGCGACTTGAGGCATTGAACCTATATCCTTAAGCCTGAAGCCTGATTCACTTATAACGCAAACTGCCCCTTTTTTTATCGCCTCATTAATAAAATCATGGCCGTCAAAGTTATTCCCTTTTACCGCGATAAATGCCTGTCCCGGTTTAATTGTCCTTGAATCAATAGAAATACCGCTGACTGATATATCATTATTTATAACAGCGCCAATTAACTTTACGGCCGCTATTTTTATTAATTCATTGATTTTAAACATTCCCTTATTGCCTCCCGATCATCGAAATGAATTGTTTTGTCATTTAATACCTGGTAATTCTCATGGCCTTTTCCGGCAACTAATACTATATCACCCGGTTTTGCCATAAATAAGGATTTCCTAATTGCCTCTAAGCGATCGGGGATCACAGAGTAATTATCTTTGCTTATGCCTCTCTTAATATCCTCAATTATCTCTAAAGGAAACTCTGAACGCGGATTATCATTACAAATAATCGCGAAATCCGATAATTCCGATACTACGCGGCCCATCAGCGGCCTTTTGGTTTTATCGCGCTCCCCGCCGCAGCCGAACACGACAATAATCTTTTTTTTAACACCAAACGAAGCCGAACCCGAACCCTCTAATACCTGCCTCAATGCCCCAATAACATTCCTTAAGGCATCCTCTGTATGCGCGTAATCAACAAAAATAGAAAAACCTTTTCGCGCGTTTATTCTTTCAAGCCTTCCCGGCACAGAGGAAAACTTCGCGATAGCGCCTTCTATCGTTGATAAATCTATCCCCTCATTTATCCCCCACGCCGCGGCTGCTAATATATTATAAACATTATGCATACCGATAAGAGAACTGCTGATTTTGATTTTTCCTTTCGAGCACTCAAGCATAAATTCAACACGCGAAGGACTAAATCTTATATCACGCGCCCTGACATGCGCGCTGTTTTTTATCCCGTAAGTAATTACTCCTGCCCTGGTTAAGGCAGGGATCTTTCTTCCATACGCGTCATCGTTATTAATAACCACGAATGAAGAAGAATCTATATTTTTAAACAGCTTGGCTTTGGCTGAGAAATAATTATCCATTGTTTTGTGATAATCGAGGTGATCCTGCGTTAAATTAGTAAAGATAGCGGAATGGAAATTTATCCCTCCTGTCCTGTCCTGATCCAGGGCATGAGAAGAGGCCTCCATAATCGCGTAATCAACATTTTCTTTTAACGTCCGCGCGAGCAGAGATTGCAATTCCAGCGGCCCGGGCGTAGTATTCTTTGAAGAAAAAACTTTACCGTTAAAACGGCAATTGATTGTGCCTATGACGCTGGGTGAAAAACGCGCCTCAGAAAGCAACGCCTCAATGAGATAGGTTATCGTTGTCTTGCCATTTGTCCCGGTAACACCAACTACTTTTAATTTTAAAGATGGATTGCCTGAAAACACTGAAGCTAGTTTTGCCAGCGCCTTGCGCGTATCTTTTACTTTTATAAAAGGTATTTTTACAGACGACGGACGACGGACGACGGACGACGAAACAATTACTGCTTTTGCCCCTCTATCTATTGCCTCATCAATAAACATATTGCCATCTTCACGAACACCCTTTATCGCCACAAAAACAAAATCCTTTTTAACCTCTTTCGAATTACAGCTTATGCCCTTGATTTCAAAATTCTCTAACTTAGCCAACGCTGAAAAATCCCGCGTTTTACCTAAACCGATAATTTTAATTAAGTCTTTTATATTCATCTAAGATTTCTCCCTTTGGTCGAAATGACAGTCTGAGAATAGCATTAGCGCGTATTATTTTGACTTGAGTCTCCAAAGCCAGATATAAATTTTTCCGGCTGTTTTGCCCTTAAATACTTTAAGGCATCGCCAGCTACATTTTTAAAAACAGGAGCGGCTACTACCCCGCCAAAATAATATGGGTGAGGCTCGTCAACAGTCACAACCACCGCGATAACCGGATCCTCAACCGGAACAAACCCTATAAAAGACGCTACAAATTTATTATGCGAATAAGTTCCATTTGGTTCTAATTTTTGCGCGGTTCCTGTTTTACCGGCAGAGCTAAAACCGGGTATCTTTGCTAATTTTCCCGTGCCTTCTTCTACCACCCCGGCAAGAATCTTTTTTACCCTTGAAGAAGTATCCGGAGATATCACTTGACGAATAAGCTGGGAAGAAAATTTCTGTATGCTCTGGCCATACTTATCCCTGACCTCTTGAATAATATAAGGTTTCATAAGCTGTCCGCCATTAGCAATTACCGAAATAGCGCTTGCCAGCTGCAAGGCGGTTACAGCCACCTCTTGGCCCATAGGTATAGTCACTATGGAAATCTTGGACCAAAGACGCACAGGATTAACTATTCCCGAAACCTCACCGGGAAAGTCAATACCTAACTTAGAACCAAAACCAAATTGCTTCACATACTTATAAAGCAAATCGGAGCCTAAAATCTGCGCCGCTTTAGATGTGCCAATATTGCTTGACTGCTCAATTACTTCCTTAAAAGTAAGCCAGCCATGCGAAGTGTGATCATGTAAAATATGCGTAAAATATTTATAAGCTCCGTTCTCACAAAAAAACTTGTCCTCTTCCTTTACTTTTTTTTCTTCTAACACTGCCGACGCCGTAACAATCTTAAACACGGAACCCGGCTCAAATAAATCGCACACCGCGCGATTACGCATAGAAGCCTTACTTAAGGAAGACCTCTCATTTAAATCATAAGTAGGGCGATTCGCCATCGCGAGAATGGCCCCGCTCTTTGGGTCCATAACCACAATGCTCGCGCCTTTGGCGTGATACATCTTATAGGCCTTATCAAGCTCTCTTTCCGCGATATACTGGATTACTTCATCAATAGTCAGGACTAAATTATAACCGTCTTTGGGTAAAACCATTTTTTCCCAAAGGTCTAATTTTCTCTGCTGGGCATCCCTCAAAAACAATGCCCAACCGGGCTCTCCTTTTAGATATTTATCGTAATAAAGTTCAATGCCCTCTAAACCAGTATTATCCAAACCCGCAAAACCAATTACCTGACTAGCAAGGCAAGTATTAGGGTAAGAACGCCTACTTTCCTTTATAAATCCTAAGCCTTTTAGATTAATTTTTTTTATCGCTTCAACCTGCTCAGGGGTAACCTTTCGCGCCAGCCAGACAAAAGATCTCTTTTTATAAAGCCTATCCCTTAAATATTTTTGGCTCAAACTTAATACGCGCGGTAACTGCCTTATAATTTTTTCCTTATCAACGTCTTTGGTTTCATTTGGAGAAACGTAAAGAGAACTTGCCGGCAAATTCAGGACCTGTGGCTTAAGGTTAGAATCATAAATCGTTCCCCTTAATGGTTCCAATTCCACAAAAAGATTATGTTGTTTTTTAGCAAGACTCGTCAGATAATTTGACCGAAAAAAATGAATAAAAAGCAGGCGGGCAATACAAAGTATTAAAAAAGCGAAAAAAAATAAAAATATCGCTTCGTTTCTGCGACGATAATTACTTATATACACGATTAATCACGGATGAGACACGGATTTTTTAAACACGGATAGGCACGGATTTTTTAGACACGGATAGACACGGATTTATCCGTATGTATCCGTTCTTTTATCCGTGTGTATCCGTTCTTTTATCCGTGTGTATCCGTGTTTTTAACTAAGGGTTAATTGTTTTTGCTTCGGCTTGTTTTCTAACACTGAAGATTTTCGAAAGCAATGTTTCTCTGCCTACGGAAGCCATCCTAATTTCTGAATTTTCTATAGGTTGGTTTAATTTTACCATACGGCAGGTATCAGGCATCTGAAATTCATTGCTTTTAAAAATCTTAGCTCCCACATAAACCAAAGACGCGCTTTTTTCTATATTGTATCTTAAGATGCTATTTTTATCAAGCAAATCCTCAAAGGCCACCCGGCCTTTCTGGCCAAGATAGGCAAAACGCATTATCTCTGTCTGTTGATAAACATAAAGGAGGGAAAAAGAGGTAATTAAAGCGGCTATTGACAGGAATCTATGTACTCTCATCATATTCTCTCCGCGACTCTAAGTTTAGAGCTTCGGCTCAATGGATTAAGGCTTATCTCCGCCTCAGAAGCCATTAACGGCTTAGGAGTAATTATATCTACCAAGCCAAGGCTGGAGAATTTTTTAAAACTGTGTTTTACAATGCGATCCTCTAATGAATGAAAAGAGATCACGCATATTCTGGCTTTTTCTTCAAGCAAAGAAACTGCCTTACTTAAAACAGCTTCCAATACTTCCAATTCTCTATTTACCGCGATACGAATCGCCTGAAAAGCCCTTGTCGCTCGATGTATGCGATAATGTTTATGCCTGTATTTAAATGGTGTTGACCTGCTCACAATATCGGCCAACTCCAGAGTTGTAGAAATAGGATGCCTTTCGCGCTCCTCCACCAAAAGGCGCGCTATGCGATTATGCCACCTTTCCTCGCCAAAATTCCAAAGCAAGTTTGAGAGCTCCTCTTCGTTCAAATTATTTACTAAATCATAAGCGGAAATTAAGCTCTCTTTATCTAAACGCATATCTAAGGGGCCGTCCTTCTGGAAACTAAAACCACGCTCGGCTTCACTCAATTGAAGCGAAGAAACCCCTAAGTCAAACAGTATTCCGTCAACCTTTTTAATTTCCATTTTTTCTAATACTATATCTATATCAACAAAGTTACTGTGCGCGAATTCGCAAGCAGAACTGAATTTTTCCAATCTCTTGCGGCAGATATCCAAAGATTCCCCGTCGCAATCAATACCAATAAGCTTTCCGCCGGGAATTATACGCTCTAAAATACTCAAACTATGCCCGGCTGTCCCCATAGTAGCATCCACTATAATTTTGCCCGGAGCCAAATTTAAATATCCTAAAACCTCATCGAGCATAACTGGTATATGAAATTTTTGTTCCACAAATTATATTTCCATTAATTTCTCGGCGATCTCTTCGTAAGAAGCCCGATAATTTTTATTAAACTCTCCCCATTCATCCTTAGCCCAAATCTCAATCCTGCTAGAAACCCCCACGATAACCACGTCTTTTTTAATAACGGCAAATTCCTTTAAATACTGGGGAAGCAAAATCCTTCCCTGCTTATCAGGCATTACTTCCTGCGCGCTAGAAAAGAATAAACGATTAAATATACGGCCCTGCTGTTTAGTCAGAGATAATGCCTTAAACTTACCTTCCTGCGAACGCCACTCTTCTTCTGAAAACATAAAGAGGCATTTATCTAATCCCGCGGTAACAAAAAATTTTTCTATAAAATGCGCCTTGGCCGCGTCGCGAATCCTGGCAGGTAAAATAAGGCGGCCTTTACGATCTATAGAATGTGAATATTCGCCGTAAAACATATCTCTCCCCTTATAACTAAAAATACTTTTGCCTTTAAGATTTCTCCCTTCGGTCGAAATGACAGTCCACGGTGTTAAGCCTTGTCATTTCGAGGAGCGAAGCGACGAGAAATCTTTACCACTAGCCGAAGCCCCTCAACCACTTCACTCCACTTTTAACCACTTTATGGATAAAGTATAGACAAAATTTCTAATTTTGTCAAGAGGAAAAATTGCTTAATTGATTGGGACACAACAAGTAGTGGCATTAAAAAATTAATGCGGCATATATTGTGGTGTGGGTTAGTGGCGGGAGATTATTTTTTTGGCAATAACGATATCTTTTTTGATTTGTTCTGAAAGCGCGGAAAGTGAAGGGAATTTTCTTTCTTCTCTTATTTTTTTTATAAATCGAATCTCTAAGGAATCTCCATAAATATATTTGTTAAACCCAAAAATATGCGCCTCAATATGAACCTCGCTCCCCGAATTTAAGGTCGGCCTAGCGCCAATATAACAAATACCATTAAGCCGGCAAGGCAATGGTTTGGCTTTCCGCATGGCCAAAGCCATAAATTTCTTTGCATCTAAAATAACATTTACCGTGTATACTCCTTTAGGCGGGATAACCTCGTGATGCGCGTCTATATTGGCGGTAGGAAATCCTAATCTTTTGCCAAGGGTTCTTCCTTTTATAACTGTACCCGAGACACTCACAAACCTACCTAAAAATTTCCCCGCGCGAGTAAAATCTCCTTTTCTAATTAACGCGCGAATAGAAGTACTGTTTATGGGCTTATTATTTATTTTAATTATACTAAACGCCTTTAATTTATAATTATAAATTTTCCCTGACTCTTTTAACATCCTGTAATCGCCAGAAGCGTTTTTTCCAAATCTAAAATTTCTGCCGATGTAAATTTCATCCGCGCCGATTAACTTAACTAAAATATTTTTTATAAAACTCTCGGGCAAGATACTCGCGAATTTTTTATTAAAATTCATAACAATAGCAGCGTCCACGCCTAACTCGCTAATTAACCGCAGGCGATGCTCTAAAGAACAAAGGCTCTCCTCTTTTTGCGGATGCGGAGAAAATGTTAAAACCACACTTGTCCCGCCAATAACGCGCGCCCTCTTAACTACACTTTTTAATATTTCTCTATGCCCCCGGTGCACGCCGTCAAACACACCCAAGGCAACCACGGGTTTTTTGAATTTTTTTAAGTTCTTTAAACTAAATATACTTATCATCTTTTTTGTGTGAAAATCAGGGGACGCTTCTAAAAAACTAGAAGCGTCCCCTGATTTCCCAAGATTTCTCCCTTCGGTCGAAATGACAATTACCGGGCATCATTTTAAAGACTCGGATATTTTAGCCAAAACTTTTTTTCTTACATCTTCAATTTTTCCCTTGATGGTCGCGCCGCTCGCGGCTTTGTGGCCGCCGCCGCCAAAAAAAGAAGCGATCTTATTTACGTCAATATTACCTTGCGACCTCAAATTAACCCGCACCTCATCTTTTACCCCTAAATTTTCTTTAAAAAGCGCCACAACCTCCACATCTTTTATAGCCCGGCCAAAACGCAATACTTCATCGGGCAAATCAAAAATTATTTTCTTATTCTTTAGCAAATTTCTCTTAACTTCAAAAATTACTACCTTGCCGCCGGCACAGCGCCTCATGCCAAGCAAAATCTTATTCAATAATTTCATATCCTGATACGGGATATCCTCATATATATTCTTATAGATCTGCGTAATATTTAATCCATATTTAAGCAATTCTGATACTGCCTTATGGGTAAAGCTCGTTGTATTAGAATAATGAAACGAGCCTGTATCGGAAAGCATACCCGCGTATAAAAACAAGGCAGTTTCTTTATCCAAAGGAACACCTAATCTTTTATAAAGCATATAAATCATCTCCGCGCAGGAAGAAGCGGCGGAAGAAACCCAATTTATATTTCCAAACATAGAATTACTTATGTGGTGATCAATATTAAGAACGGGTTTATTTCGCGTATTTATCCTATAAACTTCACCTGTCCTCTTTGAATCCGCGCAATCGAGAGCAACAAAACAATCAAAATCTATTTCCGAAAGGTTACTTTTGTATTTCTCTATTTTAATATCAACATTGGCAAATATGGCGCTGCACGCTGGGGGGATATCGTCCTCATTCAGGATAATCGCGCCCTTACCTAACTTTTTAAGAAGGTTATAAAAAGCAAACTCCGACCCCAAGGCATCACTCTCTGGATTCGTGTGAGCAGAAATCAAAAAATTATTATATTTTTTTATACAAGCCATAGCCTTTTCTATGCTCAACTGTTTCTCCTTTCTAATAAGGTTAAACCTTGTCATTTCGAGGAGAAGCTAGGGGACGCTTCTGAAAAAACTAGAAGCATCCCCTGATTTCCCAAGATTTCTCCCTTCGGTCGAAATGACAGTATTAATCCCCTTGTGCCTCTTCTTTCTGAAGGCCTTGATTATTTAGCTCCCCTACTTCATCAAGCACTTCTTGAATCCTAACGCTATACTCACTGGATCTGTCTTCTTTAAAAATAACCTCGGGGGCAAACTTTAAATTAAGCCTTTGAGCAATTAAACTACGGACAAAACCAGTCGCGGAATCTAAAGCCTCCTTTGTCTTTTTGCGCTCCTTCTCTTTGCCTAAAACGCTAAAAAAGATACTGGCATTTCTTAAGTCCGCGCTTAATTCTACTTTCGTAACCGTGATAAACCCCAAACGCGGGTCTCTCAACTTGTCATGCAAAATAATACTGACTTCCTCTTTTATTGCCTGCGCGACCCTATCGTGTCTTGACATTTTTTTAACACGGATTGACACAGATTTTTTAAACACGGATTTTCACGGATTTATCCGCGTCAATCCGTTTTTTTATCAGTGTGTATCCGCGTCCTCAGTAATTTTTTCACCAACTCCAACTCTTCTTCTCTTGTTTTTACTGAACCGTCTAATTTCGCGTTTAGAACCCTTGAAAAAATCTTTTTATAATCCGGCCCCGGAACCGCGCCTAAGGCGTGTAAATCGTGCCCGGATATAGAAATACGCGCCCCATTATAGATTTCTAAAAAATCCTCAATGTGTTTTTGAAAAAACTTATTCGCGTACTTTGCTTTCAATAAAAGAATAACCTCATAACTTAACGGCTCAAGAGAAGCAAATATTTTAGAAGGCTTAATCTTTTCTTTACTTAGGCTGAAAATAAATTTCGTACGGATTTTCTTATATATCAAAACTCTTTTTTCTTCCCCCGCGCGAAAAACAAATTTTTCGCAAGAGGCCCGGACATCATCTATTGAGAGAGAACTTGTCAGGCACATAAAATAAACCAACCAATCATCAAGATGTCTTCGGTGATGATAATTATTTTTGAACCAACTGATCTCTTTTTCAACGCGCTCAAGAAGACAACAAGTTTTTTTATCAAACGCGGATAAACGCGAACTTATAAAATCAAGCCCTGTCAATTTCCACGCGCGCTTTATCTGATCTAAAGGATGAAGCTCTTTTAAAATTAAAATCAGTTCGTCCCGTAACCTTTGCGGCTCTACCTTACAAAGCATATTTTTTCTTACCGACTCCTTTAAAGCTTTTAAGGTTTTTGGTTCAATATTAAAATTATATCTTTTTTCAAAACGAACTGCCCGAAGTATCCGCGTAGGATCATCTATAAAACTTATATTATGCAGAATACGAATCTTTTTGTTAAGCAAATCGCGCCTGCCCCCAAAAAAATCTATCAATCTGCCGAAATCTTTTACTCCAATGCTTATTGCCATCGCGTTCACGGTAAAATCACGCCTATAAAGGTCATCTTTTAAAGCGCCCGCGGAGACTACCGGCAAATGCGCCGGCTGGGGGTAATACTCTTTCCTGGCGCTTGAAATATCAATCTTTAAATGCGGCCGCGCCATAATAGTAGCTGTGCCGAATCTTTTATGGCTAACTAATTTTACATTAAATTCCACAGCTAATTTCTGCGCGAAACCGATTCCATCACCCTCCACTACGATATCAAGATCCAAATTCTTAACACCCAAAATCAAATCCCGCACAAACCCGCCAACAAGATAAACAGCCGTATTATCTTTACAAGCGATATCGCTAATCAGATATATTAAATCTTTAATTTCTTCGGGTAATTTATTTAAACAATCTTTCATTAAAAATCCCCCTTGGGACTGTTGCAAAATGCCAAACTTTGCGTCATTCTGAGGCCCCGAAGGCCGAAGAATCTCGACGATGATAAGATCCTTCGCTTCGCTCAGGATGACGAACGCTTCGCTCAGGATAACGAAAAAGGGTATTTCGCAACGGCCCTTTCTTCGTCCTATTTACGGCCTGGGATGATATGCCTTGTGTATACTTTTAAGCCTTTCCTTATTTATATGCGTATAAATTTGAGTTGTGGAAATATCAGCGTGGCCTAACATCTCCTGAACCGAACGCAGATCCGCCCCTCTCTCTAACATATGCGTGGCAAAAGAATGCCTTAAGGTATGCGGCTTCACCAACTTCTTAATCCTTGAGCTCTTTGTATATTTTTTAATAATCTTCCATACTGACTGACGGGATATTTTTTTACCAAGACGATTCAAAAACAAAACATCCGATTCCCTGCCTTTCAACATAACAGGCCGGCTTACTTCCATATACCTCTGAATACTGATTATAGCTTTTCTACCTAAAGGGACTATCCTTTCCTTGTTCCCCTTTCCAATACAACGCAAAAACCCAATATCTAAACTAAGATTCTCAACCTTTAAATTTACTGCTTCAGAAACACGCATACCAGTAGCATAAAGGGCTTCTAGGATTGCCCTATCTCTTAAGCCCTGTTTATCTCTGACATTGGGCTCTGAAAGTAGCGTATCAACTTCAACCAGAGAAAGTGTCTCGGGAATTTTTTTCCAAAGCCTCGGAGAATCTATTAAATTACTGGGATCGGCCTTTAAAAGATTCTCCCTCACTAAAAATCTGTGAAAGGCGCGTATAGCGGCTAAGCGCCGGGCAATAGAATTTGCCGACAGCCCCTTATCCTTTTGAGAAAACATAAAGTTCGTTATATCAAGCTTTGCTACCTTGGACAAAACATCAATCTGCTGACTCTTCAAGAAATCCGTATAACAATTAAGATCATTACGATACGAAATTATGGTATTATTTGAAAGCCCGCGTTCAACGGACAAATAATTAAGAAATATGTCAATTAATTCTTTCATATAAAATCGACCGAATTATTCGGGCGCGCGCATAGGCGCGCCCCTACGCGGCGATTAAATCAAAAACGGATTATTCCTTTTTTCATCTCCTATTGTGGATGACGAACCGTGGCCGGGATAAATAACTGTATCATCGGGTAATACCAGTATTTTCTCTTTTATAGATTTTATGAGCAATTTCTCGTCGCCGCCAAACAGATCAGACCTGCCTATACCAGAACAAAACAGGCTGTCTCCAGTAAATAATATTTTATCATTTGGCTTAAGCATAAGCAAGGCAATCCCTCCCGGGGTATGCCCGGGCATATGTATAACCTTCAAGACAAGATCATCTAATTCAATAACCTCTCCATCATTAAGGCATTTTATTGGAGACTTAACCTTGTAATCTAACGCGAATACGCTGGAAAGATTTAATTGAGGGTCTTTTAAAAAAATAAAGTCTTTCTCATGTATATAAACAGGCGCGTCAAAACTATTATCAGAGCCGATATGGTCAAAATGACCGTGCGTATTTACGATAAAGCAGGGTTTTAGTTTATGTTTATCCAAAAGACGCTTTATCTTATGCTCATCACCTCCGGGGTCAATAATTATCGCGCCACTAGATTCAGACGCGATGATGTAACAATTAACCTGCATGGGCCCAACGCAAAGAGTCTCTAAAATCATAAATCTTTATTCACCTCGTTTACAAGGGCTCAATCCCCTGCCTATTGCGCGGTTTGAAATCTCGGGTTGAAATCTCTTAAAATATTTCTCTTTAAACGCTCCGCCTTTTGACGGTTACAGGCGCCATCCTTGCCATAAGTATCCCTCATTATCGCTTCCTTAAGCTCTCCCAGACTTTTAATATAAACATCCAGCTCTTTCTGCTTATTCTCATTTAAGAACCCGCGCAAATTTAAAAGATTCATAGTCGCCTTATCCGCGCAATTAATCTTTTTTTTATTACTCCTGCTGGAAAGAAGCGCCTCAATTAATTCATCCTGCCAGGATTTCCAAAATAAAAAATACTGGCGATACTGCTCATTTTTGCTTATTAAGGGCGCCTTATATTCTTCAGGCGCGATCACCATCGCCTCCTCAAAGCGCTTCTTTGGTTCGCGCGTGAATTTACGCGTAAAAGCCTCGCAACCAGAGAACAAAATACAAAATACAAATAAGAAAGAAAAAAATATTTTAGCGTTTAGCGGATAGCGGATAGCGGATAGGCAGGTTTTACTATCCGCTATACGCTCTACGCTATACGCTCGACATTTTGATTTTTGATTTTTAGTTTTCATTTTATCATCTCCTTGAATTCTGCCTCATCAATTATCCTTACGCCTAGTTTCTTTGCCTTATCATATTTTGAACCGGAATTTTCTCCTGCTACCACAAAATCTGTATTTTTGCTTACGCTCGAAGATGGATTCGCGCCTAACTGGCGCGCCAATTCGAGAGCCTCAAGGCGTGAAAAATTCTTTAATTCACCGGTAAAAACTATATTCTTGCCGGTTAAAGCGGTGGTTTTTATTTGAAAAACCTCTTCCTTAAAATTTAATCCTGCCTTCTTTAATTCTAAAATTAATTTTTTTGTCTGCGTAAGGGCAAAATAATCCGCGATTGATTTTGCCATAACCTCTCCGACTTCGTATATTCTATCTAACTCATCAAATCTTGCGGCCATTAAACTGTCCATAGTTTTAAAGTGGGCAGCCAATACATAAGCCGCCTTCTCGCCTACATGGCGTATGCCTAAAGCATATACAAGGCGCGACAAAGGCTTGTTTTTACTTTTTTGTATCGAGGAAAGCAGATTACTAACTTTCTTCTCTTTAAACAACTCTAATTTCAATAAGTCCTCTTCCTCAAGATAATAAATATCCGCGAAATTCTTAACTAATTTTAACCGCGCAAGCTGATTAATCACTGCCGAACCCATTCCCTGAATATCCATGGCTGAACGTGACGCGAAATGCAGAAGAGCTCTTTCAAGCTGGGCAGGACACGATGGATTTATACAGCGATAAGCCACGTCTTCATCTTTTTCTCTAATTACTTTTCCGGCGCAGGCCGGGCAATTCTCTGGCACAATAAAAGAGGTTTCACCTCGCGCCTTTATCACCTTAACCACTTTAGGAATAACATCGCCAGCCCTTTCTATTAACACACGGTCACCCTCTCTGATATTCAACCGTCTAATCTCATCAAAATTATGCAGTGTCGCGTGCCTGATTATTACCCCGGAGCATTCAACCGGCTTAAGTTCCGCCACAGGCGTAATAACTCCTGTCCTGCCTACGTTTACGCTAATCCCTAAAACATCAGTAACAGCCTGGCGCGCGGGAAACTTATACGCCACTGCCCAACGCGGGCTTTTTGAAGTAAAGCCCAATTCTCTCTGCGAAGCTATGCTATTTATCTTTATTACTATTCCGTCTATATCATACGCTATCTCTTCTCTTTTTTCCTGCCACTCATTACAATAATCTATCACTTCAGAGAAATTTTTACAAAGCCTGGAATGGGGGCTGTTACGCACTCCCCACTCTTTTAATTTTTCCAAAAAATCCCATTGGCTTTGTATGTCTTTACCCTTATATTCTCCTAAAGAATGGGCGAAAAAATTAAGTTTTCGCTTAGCGACGATATTGGGATCTAAGAGCTTTAATGAACCACTGGCGGCATTACGCGGATTGGCAAATAATACTTCGCCTCGCAGGGCTCTTTCTTTATTCACAAGCTGAAAGTCTTTTTTATCCATATAGACTTCACCGCGAATCTCAACGATCTCAAACGAGACACCCCCGCGCAAAATCAAAGGTATAGCGCGGATAGTCTTTATATTTCGCGTAACATCTTCACCGGTTTCACCATCGCCTCTTGTGGCGCCAATTGATAACCTTCCATTTATATAAGTCAGGTTCGCGCTAACCCCGTCAATCTTATGCTCTAACACATATTCTATTTTTTCACCAGATCCCAATCCGCGGCGCGCGCGGCCGTCCCAGTCTTTTAACTCTTCAATTGAATAAGTATTATCTAAAGAAACCATCTTCTGGATATGCTTAACTGTCGGAAGCCCTTTTAAAATACCGCCTTCCAGGCGCGCGGAAGGAGAGTCAGCGCTTTTATACTCGGGATTTCTATCTTCCAACTCCTTAAGTTGACGCATTAAAACATCGTATTCCTTATCAGAAGCTTCGGGCTGAGACAGACAGTAATACAAATAATCATGATGCCTGATCTCTTCCCTTAAATCATCTATCTTTTTCTTTATATCTGTAGACATATTGTTAAAGTTCGGGCGCACACATAGGTGCGCCCCTACTTATTTCTCCACCCGCGCTTTAACTGTAAGCCTGATAATCGGATTCAAAGAATTATCCGTATTAACGTAAACAAATTGCGAAACCTCCCCGGAATATCCTTTGGTGTTAAAATTTACTTCGATAATCGCGCTTTCTTGCGGCGCAAGTATTTTCTTTTTTGCCTGAGGAACCATACAGCCGCAAGACGAACCCAGCTTTTCTATCTTTAAATTTCCTTTAGCTTCATTTTTAAATATAAAGTTGTGCTTTAAAACCTTTCCTTCCTTTGCTTTACCAAAATCCCAAACATAAGGATCTATCGCTCCTTCTTTAGCTTTTTCCTCCCGAAAAACAGAATTTTGCGGTTGAATTGCCGCGCGGCATCCAACCAAAATAAATAACAGCCACAAAATCAAAAAAAATGTTTTTTTCATCACCCCTCCCCTGGCCCCTCCCGCAAGGGGAGGGGTGATACTTTAATTACATCCTCCAAAACAAAAATACAGCAAAACAAAAAAATAAAACCGCCATAAGAATCTTAATCAGGCCTAAATGTTTTTTAGAGAACACGGAAAGCTGTCCAGATGTAACCCCTATGAGACCTAATAAAAATATTATCAATAATGGCGCGATAAACATCAGATTATAAAGCAAAATATACAAAAATGCTTCTATCTTTAAGGTAGTTGTTTTTAAAACAAAGGCTATCGTCGGCAGATAAACCTGGCCAGTACAGATTGCCTCCAAGATAGAAACAAGAAAACCAGTTATTAAAGCGCTTACAAATAACTTAAAGATACGCGGCCTCGCGCCTTCAACCTTCTCCCCCTTATCCCTTCTGTAATGCAGGCCTATTATCGCGTGTATCCGGTCTTTTACCGCTTTAGGTAATTGCAGGATAAGCTCTGAAGCGTTTCCTGACTTCTTAAACTTATAGAAATCCCAAAGCGCCAATACTCCTAACAAAATACTAAGCGTCCCAATTGAAACATTAAAAATCCGGTTAAAGAGCCAAAACCCTTTAAACTGATAAATAAAACCAAATAATCCTATACCGATTAAAACATAAGTAACAAAAACAGATCCTATAAAACCAAGGCCGATAAAAATCAAGTGCCATTTTCTATATCCCTGCAGAGCCAAAAAAGAAATAAAAAAAATAATAACAGCAAAAGCGCAAGGGTTGATCCCGTCAATAAGGCCCGCGCTGACAATAGCCGAGAGTTTAAAAGATTTAAATCTCTCTACTAAATCTACCCTGCTTTGTCCTTGGGGACTCCGTAATGACGAAAATAAGGTGTCACCCCGACGAAAGTCGGGGTCCAGTGATTCTGGATTCCGGCGACCGAGGGCAGAATTGCCCGAGGAAGTGTCGAGCCCAACTGGGCGAGACCTTTCGCCGGAATGACGGGGACTGGCTGGTTTTTCAAGGAGCTGCGCGATCATTGATCTTAGAGCCTCTTTAATCTTGCCTTTCCCCTGAAGGAACTTGCCCTCAAAATAAAATACCGGCATAGAAAGTTCCGCGTCCTTAACCCCTTCTTTTTGCCGCAAGTCCAAAAGTAATTTATAATTTTCAATATCACCAATATCGCGGTATTCTATTTGAATTTTATTCTTGAATTCTTTTTCAATATCCGGCGCTATTTCTTTCTTTATTTTCGCGCAAGTTGAACAATTAGAGCTTTCAAATATAATCAACTTAGGTAATACGCCAGAATCTCCTCTGGCATAGGCAAGGAATATAGCAACAAAACAAATTAACGTGAAGATCGGTTTTATCTTTTTCATTTCGCGCTGGACCCCGGCTTTCGCCGGGGTGACGTACTTTGTTCTCGCCGGGGTGACGTACATTGCTTTCATCATTAACCACAATTACCCTGCCCTTACTTTCTTAAGCAGGTCCTCATCGGTTTTAGCGTCATCAGGGTATACGGTTAAGCCAAAGCGCAGGTTAATTTCTTTACCTAACCATTTTTTAGCCAGCGCCTCCGTAGTAGCTTGCTGCAACCTGGCTTGCACCACTAAGGCGCCTTCTTTGGAGCAATCGTTCAAAACCAGCATAATCTCGCCGCCGCCGATATCTTTAACCAGCGCATCGGTCTCGCGGCGCAAGCCGCTTTTAAGCGCCTCTACTATATCCTTAAGGAATAACCGCATCTCTTCGCCAGACAATCTCTGTTTCAATTCTTCAAAATTAACAATTGAAACCATAATAAAAGAACACTTGCCATTTTTCTCAGCCGCCTCTTTTATGCCATTATGGGCATATTCCTTAAAGAGCGTCTCAATGATATATTTAGGTAAGGTAAAACTAAACCTGCTCCCTTTGCCAAGTGAGCTTTCCATCCAGATTTTCCCCTGATGCAGCTCAACTAATGCCTTGGCTATAGAAAGGCCCAGGCCCGTGCCTTTTTCTCCTGCTCCAGGGACACGCCCAAACTGCTGAAACTTAGTAAATACCTTATGCAAATCACCCCCCGAAATACCCATGCCTGTATCAGATACACTACACTCCACCTCATTTTCTTTTTCAATAATAGAAATTTCTACATGGCCTTTTTCCGTGAACTTAAGGGCATTAGCCATAAGATTGATAAAAATCTGAATCAATTTTTCCGCGTCAGCATAAAGAACTACTTGTTTTTCCGGAAGATTAACTTTTAATTCTAGGCCCTTATCTTTAGCGTGCTTAGAAAAAGAAGAAATAAGCTCGCTGATTAAACTGTTCAGGTCAACAAAATCTTTTTTTAGTTCTACCTTTCCTGACTCAATTTTAGAAATATCCAAGAGCCCATTGATAATATTTGCTAATCTATTTATATTGTTCCTTGCGATAATAAGAAGATCTCTTTGGTTTTCGTTTACACTGCCGACAAAGCCGTCTAAAACTAAACCTAAACCTTCTTTGACGATAGAAAGCGGTGTCCTGAGTTCATGGGAGACTATAGAGACAAATTCTGTCTTCATCCGGTCCACTTCTTTTTCCTTGGTAATATCCCTAAAAATAGTAACTATGCCGATAATTTTACCTTCTTGGTTTTTTGCCGGGCCATATCGCAGCGTAAAAATACAGGCTCTCCGCGCAGGGATACCACCAAGTCCTTGGAAACCAAACAATTATTGGCCCTGCACTCTTTTAGGGACTCCTCTAAACCCAGGCTAGAAATCTTTTCTTCCCATATTTTAGTAGTAACCTGCTTCTCAAACCCCAAGCTCAACAACTGCCTGACCCGCGGATTTGCTACCACCACCTCGCCAAGTTCATCAACCATTACCACGCCCTCAACCATACTCTCAACCATTCTTTTCATCGCGGATAGTTTATCTCCTCCTATACGCTCTACGCTACACGCTATTTTCTCATACATCACACTCCCGAAAAAACTCATGGGAATTTTTTCGCCAGATTTAGTTTTATAAGTCATCTTAAAATCACGCACCGAGCCTTCCTCAATCAACTTTTTCAGTCTTGTTTCTTTAAAAAGACCTTCTTCTTCTTCTTCTGTAAATATTAGAGTTACAACTTTTCCGATAAGCTCCTCTTGGGTGTATCCTAATAAATCCAAGGTTGCCTTATTTACCGTCCTTATGGTGGTGTCAGGATTAACCACGATTAAGGTATCAATTATAGATGCAATGATATTCTCTGTATAGTCTTTGGCTTGGGTTAATTCATATTCCTTTTCTCTTCTTAAAGTTATGGTCTTACTAATAATTAACCCTATCACCACAAATAAACTTATACCCACAATGGAAATACTCCAAAAATAGCCCCCGGAAATACTTAAACCCGGGGTAAGAATAACCGGAATTATCTTTAAGCCCTCTAAGATATTTAAGCTAAGATAGGAACTGGCATAAATTGCGATTAAAATAACAACCCTTTTCAGGGAAAATAGCGGACTGCCCATAATCACCGGGACAAGATAGATAAAAACAAATGCAGCCTTCAAATCTCCGAGATAATGTAATATGGCAGTAAGGATAAGTGTATCAAAAATACAAAACCTCAAAAATACCCAATTAATATTTCTAAACCTTTGATAATGAAGCAGGGAAAGAAAATTAGCTAAAAGTAAAGAAAAAAATCATAAGACACATTGGGAATTTGAATACCCTTAGAACCCAATGCCTGCTTAAGAATATTTTCAATTCCATTATAAATATTATGTAAAAATGTCCCTATGCCGGCTAATTCAACAGGGGCCTTGGCAGGTTTATCTTTAATGTTTTCAAGCTCCTCAAGAACAATGGATATATTTTCCATTTCCACATTAACTTTTTCTCTTAAGCTAGCCATACAATCGTACCCCTTCTCTTTCTATTAATTTATTAAAAGAGTTCTCTTTACTTAAGTCAACTACATCTACCCGCTTTGAGAGTGAAAATAATAATTCTCCATAAAAATCAAAGAAATGCCCGGGCTCAAAACCCTTTATTCCAATGTCTATATCATTCGCGTCTTCTTTTTCAACAGAAGAACCAAATAGGATTACGGCGCTTAAATCATATTTTTTCGCGCACTTCAATATTATTGCTTTATCCTCATCATTTATCATTCTTACCTCCACATTTTCTGCTGAATATACCTTGATCCCTGGACCCCGTCTTTTCGCCGGGGTGACGCTCTAATAACACAACTTTTGAACTCCAGCTTTCGCCGAGGTGACGACCGATATCCTATTCCTCTAACCTCTTACGAATCAAACGCAAAGTGTAACCCTCAAGCATCATTGCTTGTATCTTTTTTAACCTCTTCGAAACATCCGCCTCATCATACAACCTGGTAGTGCCTTCCTTTTTAACCACTAAAAGCAAACCCAAAGTAGTATAATAATTAAGAGTGTGATAAGGAAGATTGAATTTTACGGTTCTTTCGTGTTTAGGGCGAAAACCTTGGGCTTAAAAGTCCGCAGTGCTGAT
>ERZ1292640.518-Hain-H43-02um-R1-518-length-31390-cov-44_pt1 | contig 31390 bp, 29 predicted proteins | sample MGYA00564404_ERZ1292640 | MGnify/ENA primary metagenome ERZ1292640 (study PRJEB36523, sample SAMEA6512636) | groundwater metagenome | collected 2019-01-08 | study: AquaDiva: Metagenomics assemblies of 32 groundwater samples | reverse complement strand
CGCTTAGTGCCAAATCCTATTGAGAACCAGCCGTCAGTGTCTGAGGACCTGCGCGCTGTACGCCAAGCGTGCCGCGACATGGGTAATATCAAAGGCTGGCGAAATGATCGCATCCACGCCCGGGTTCTCCGGAGCGATGATGGCCTCGCACTGTACAATTGGAGGACACGACAGCGCCTGTCGATGAGCTGTGAGGAGTGCGAAACCAAGATTGAGGAAGTGTGGAGAGTCATTGTCACCTTAACAGCTTACGCGCCCCGTCTCGTTGGGATGCTGGACTACGATAGGTTGTTCGAGCAGGTGTTTAGCGCCGCCCCTGATCTCGACTGAAATGCCCATAGGCTCCGCAAGTCGGCTCTTCGTTTCCGATCGGAGGGGATCAGTCTCAATGCCGCTCCCGTGAGACATTACCACTGAACGCGACTGCCCGTGTGTGCGAGCGCCGTTACCACCAGCCATCCGCAGCAGCGCTTGGTCAGGCGCCGGTCCGCCTTCGGGTGTATCATGGTCCTGTGGGCTGAGGCGAGGCTATGACTGGCCGCGAGTTTGTAGTTCACAGTGATCCGGAGATTCTGGGTGGCACCCCGGTGTTCGTGGGCACACGTGTGCCGCTCAAGAACCTGATCGACTACCTGGCCGCCGGCGACAGCCTTGATGATTTCCTCGATGACTTTCCCTCTGTGAGCCGCGAGCAGGCTGTCGCCGCCCTTGAAATCGCTCGAGACATTCTGATCGCCGGTGCGTGTCCTGCTCGATGAGTCGCTGCCCCGGCCGTTCGGGCGCCTGCTTCCAGGCCACGAAGTCCGAACAGTCCAGGAGATGGGTTGGGCGGCACGCGAAACGGGCCCCTGCTCCGACTTGCCGGCCAGCAGTTCGATGTGTTCCTGACGGCAGATCAGAACGTAGAGTTCCAGCAGAACCTCACGGACCTGCGGATCGCAGTGGTGGTGCTCGTTGTTGCGACAAACCGGCTTGAGTCGCTGCGAGTGCTCGTTCCACGACTTCTCGATGTCCTGCCAAGAACAAGACCAGGGCAAGTTCTCCGTATCAGTGCCTAACCCGGGAACAGCCTAAACGTGGGCCGGCGAGGCCGGGCTCAGTGCCGCCCCAGCGCCGCGCGGGCCACAATCCAGAGCTTGTCGCGGAGCGGCAGCTCGAGGCGGCGCGCCAGCACGTCGAACTCCGAGCGCTCGATGCGCTCCAGCAGGCGCGAGTAGATCTCGATCAGCGCCCAGAGCGAGGAGCGGCTGGCCGGCTCGATCAGGCCCACCAGCGCCCTGGATTCCTCGTAATAAGCGCGGGCGCGGGCCGCTTCGAAGCGCATCAACCCGGTGAATCCCGTGGGGCGCTTGCCCGCCTTGAGATCCGCGGGATCCACGCCGAACCGCGCCAGGTCCTCCGCCGGCAGGTAGACGCGGTCGCGCCCCAGGTCCTCGCGCACATCGCGCAAAATGTTGGTGAGCTGGAAGGCGACCCCGCATTTCTCGGCCAGCGGCAGCGCCTCCGGGGAGCGGAACCCGAAGATGTGGATCACCGTGAGGCCGACCACCGAGGCCACTTGGTAGCAATAGCGGTACAGCTCATCGAAAGTCCGAACGCGACGCGGCTCCAGATCGGAGGTGACGCCCTCGATCATCTGGTAGAGATACTCGCGCGGGATGCGGTAGCGCGTGACGGTGTCATGCAGGGCGGGCCAGAGCGGCTGCTCGTCGTAGTGGCCGGCGAGCGCAGCGTCAAGGGCGGCTCGCCAGCGGTCAAGAGCGGCGCGGGCGGCGGCAGGCGAAACCGCCTGCCCCACGTCGTCGCTTAGGTCGTCGCAATGCCGCATGAAGGCGTAGACGGCGCAGATCGCGTTGCGCTGCGCGCGGGGCAACAGCACGAAGGAATAGTAGAAGTTGCGCGCGCGGGTGCGGGCCACCTGGCAGCAATGACGGTAGGAATCCTGGAGCGCGATCATACCGCTCGCCGGAAGGCCAGCCGCGCCAGCGCGCCGACGAGCAAGCGCGCCCGGTCGGAGCGGCTGATCGCCGGGCGGCGCCGCAGGACGTTGTAGTCCTGCTGCTCGATCTTCTCCAACACACGCAAGCCGCCGCGGCTGAACAGCTCGATGTCCAGCGCCAGCCTGCGATCGACCATCCCCGCCAGCGGCAGTCCCTCCAGGAAGAGCTTGCGAGCCACGCCGGTCAGCTCCTGCATCAGCGCCCGGAAAGCGGGGGTGAACTGCCGCCCCTGAAGCTCCACCAGCGAATAACCGTGCCGCTCGATCGCCTCCAGCGGGATGTAGACCCGGTCCTTCTCCAGATCGACGGTCACGTCCTGCCAGAAGTTGGCGAGCTGGAGCGCGGTGCAGGTGCGGTCGGAGAGCGCCTGCCGCCTGGCGTCGCCATAACCACAGAGGTAGAGCACCAGCCGCCCCACCGGGTTCGCCGAGTAGCGGCAGTAGTCGAACAGCTCCTCGAAGGTGCGGTAGCGGTTGACCGTCTGGTCCTGCGCAAAGGCGCGCAGCAGGTCGGCGAAAGGCTGCCTGGGGAGATTGTGCCGCTCGACGGTGCGGCGCAACGCGACGAAGACCGGCTGGCTGACCACGCCCTGGTACATGGCGTCCAGCTCCCGGCCCCACCAGCTCAACAGGCGCAGGCTCTGGGCGCGGTCGCCGATCTCATCGCCCAGGTCGTCCGCCCAGCGGCAGTAGGCGTAGACGTTGTAGAAATCCTGGCGCAGCCTCCGCGGCAGCAGCCAGCTCACCAGGTGGAAGTTCTCGTAGTGGCGGGTGGCCAGCCAGCGCGTGTAGGCTTCGGCCTGGGGGAGGAGGTAAGGCCGCGAGCGCGCCTCCCGGGAACGTAGGAATTCGCGCGGCGGCAGGAACACGCGGTGACCCTCCAGCAAATGACGATTCTACCGTTTCCTCGCCCCCGGGCCGTGGTGCCGGTGCGCGCAGCGCCCAGGCCGCCGCGCCAGCGGCCTAAGGAATGATGGCCGTCTTGAGGTGCCCGTTGTGGCTCATCAGGTGGCGCATCACTTCCAGCAGGTTGGCGAGCGGCTCCTCGCGGTTGACGAAGTCGCGCGCCGAGATGATCCCGGCGGCGATCAGGTCCAGCGCGCGGCGGATGTGCGCCGGCGTGTGGTGGAAACTCGCCTTGCAGGTGATCTCCGAGTAATGGATAAGCGCAGTCTCCAATGAAACCCGGCTGTCGCTGGCGCAGCCGCCGAAGAAGTTGACGGTGCCGCCGCGGCGCACCATCTGCACCGCGATCTCCCAGGTCTCCGGCTTGCCCACCGCCTCGATGGCCACGTCGGCGCCGTGCCCGCCGGTCAGCTCGCGCACCGTGCGGGCCGGGTCGGCCAGCCGCTGCGTGCAAAGCAGCTCATCGGCGCCCATGGCCTGGGCCCGCTCAAGCTGGGTCACCCGGCGGCCAAGCGCGATCACCCGCGCCCCGCGGGTCTTGGCCAGCCGCACGAACATCAGGCCGATGGGGCCCAACCCGACCACCGCCACCTGGTCGCCCGGGCGCATGCCCGTCTCCTCCAGGCCCCGCAGCACGCAAGCCAGCGGCTCCACCAGGGCAGCGTCCTGATAACTGATCGTCGCCGGGATCTCGTAGGTGTTCCGGGCCACGATCCGGGCCGGGATGCGGATGTACTCGGCGTAGGCGCCGTTGTTGAACAGCAGGTCCTCGCAGAGGTTTTCCACACCGCGGCGGCAATAGTAACACTGCTGGCACGGCGCCGAGTTGGCCGCCACCACCCGCTGTCCCGGTCGGAACCGGGTGACTTTTTCGCCGACCGCCACCACGTCCCCGGCCAGCTCGTGGCCGAAAACTGCCGGCGGGATGATCATGCGCGCGTGGTAGCCGCGGCGGAAGACCTTCACATCCGTCCCGCATGTCAGCGCGGCCTTAACCCGCACCAGCGCGTCGCCTTCAGCCAGGCTGGGAACAGCCACCGGCTCCACGCGCAACTGTTCCTTGCCGTACAGGACGGCGGCCAGCATCTCAGTGTTCACTGTGGGCACCTTTGGGGCTGAATGACTATTTTTATTGATTTCGCGCCAGGATGCAACGCAAGGTCAATCCCGGCCTGGATCTCCTCCAGCGTCAGGCGGTGGGAAATCAGCTCCCCGACCGGCAGTTCGCCGCTGAAGACCAGCCGGGCCGACTCCCTCTGGAGGTCGATGGAGGCGCTGTAGCAGCCGAATAAAGTCCGCTCGCCCACGCAGATCTCGGCGCCCGGCAACTGGACAGCCTCTTTATTGGATGTCTGCGCGAACAACAGGATGCGGCTGCCCGGGCGCGAGGCCCGGACGGCCTGCTCGACGATGGCCGGCGCCGAGACGGCCACAATCACCTGGTCGGCGCCGCGCCCGCCGCTGAGCTTGCGGGTCTCGGCCTCGACGTCGGTTTCGCGGGGATCCCAGCTCGCCAGCGCCCCGAACCGCAGCGACAGCTCGCGGCGGCGCCCGATGGCATCAGTGGTCACCACCCGCGCCCCCGTCCGCCGCACCAGCATGGTGAACAGCAGGCCGATCGGTCCCTGGCCCTGGATCAGCACCAGCTCTTCCGGCTGCGGGTCCAGTTGGACCACCGCCTTGTGGCAGGTGTTCACCGGCTCCACCAGCGAGGCGCGGTCGAACGGGACGCCGTCGGGTATCTTCTCCACGCCGCGCCGCGCGATCCAATCCATCACCCGCACGTACTCGGCGAAGCCGCCGCCGGCCGGCTCGTAGCCCGCGGTCACGCCCACCTTCTTGTAGGCCGGGCACTGGGCATAGAGCTTGCGCCGGCAATAAAAACAATCTCCGCAGGGAATGTGGTGGAAGACGATCACCCGGTCGCCCGGGGCAAAATCGGCGACGCCCGCGCCCACCGCCGCCACCACGCCCGCGGTTTCATGGCCGAAGATGCGCGGCGGCTCGAGCAGGTTGTGCTCGATCTTCTTCAGGTCGGTGTGGCAGATGCCGCAGGCTTCGACGCGGACCAGCAGCTCGCCCGGAGCGATCCGGGGGACCGGCACCTGCTCGACCTCGACCACGCTGGCGCCCTTGTAGACGGCGGCGCGCATGGCGGCCGGCACAACGAGACTAGAACCGGCAATCGGCAAAGAACTCTCCTAGGGCGCGGGCGGCGATGCGGGAGGCCAGCCGCAGCCGCATGAGCTCCGGCACGATCACCCACGGCCGGGCCAGCGCCGCCCGCAGGATGCGCAGCCGGCTGAAGCGCCCGTCCCGCCCGCGCATGGAATTGAAGTCCAGCTTAAGACCCTCCCCGGCGCCGTCCATGACTGCACGTACGCAATAAAACGGCAGGCCGTTCCCGGCGGCCCCCGCGGCGACGCCGGCTGATTCCATCTCGACCGCCAGGGCGCCGGCGGCGGCCAGCTTGCGCTTCTCCTCGACGCCGCTGACCACGCGATCCAGCGATAGAACCGGGCCGGAACGGAACGGCCGCGCCGTTTCAGGCAGCCCGGCCCGGTAGTTCTGTCCCGTCTCCGGCGCACAAACCTCGGAGGCCACCACTACGTCGCCGCAACGAAGCGGCGGCGCGAGGCCTCCACAAAGTCCGGCGCTCACCACCACATCCACTGGCCCGGCCGCGGTGGCCACCTCAACAGCCTGAGTCGCCAGCCGCGGCCCAGGACCATTGGCCACCAGCAAGAGGCGCTGGCCATTCAGCTCGCCGGCAGCCGCGAAATCCAGCGGCCAGCCCAGCCTTGCCGGGGCGCGGCAACGCGCCACTATCCCGTCCAGTTCCCGGCGCTCCGCGGCCACCACCAGAACGGTACGCACCTTAACAATACCCGTTCGCGCGGAACCACTCAACGGCGCGGGCGAGCGCGCCGTCCACGGACCGCGGGCTGTAACCCAGTTCGCGCGCCGCCTTCGCGTGGGACACGAACATCTTCTTGCGCGCCATGCGCACGGCATCCAGCGCCACGCGCGGCTCGCCGCCGGCCAGGCGCGCCCAGCCGGTCGAGGCCAGCCCGGCCACCAGCGCAACGGCCAGCGGGATCCGCCGCCGCGGCGCCGGTTGGCCGCTGATCCGCTCCAGCCTGACAAATATCTCTTTCAGCGTCACGTTCTCGCAGCCGAGGATGTAGCGTTCGCCGGGCTTCCCGCGCTCGCAGGCCAGCAGATGACCTTCCGCCGTGTCTTCCACGTCCACCAGGTTCAGTCCCGTGTCTACGTAAGCAGGCATTGCGCCGCGAATGAAATCCAGGATGACGCGGCCGGTCGGCGTGGGCTTGAAGTCGTGATCGCCCACCGGCGCGGTCGGGTTGACGATTACCACTGGAAGGCCGGCGGCGGCGCACTTCAGCGCCACGCGCTCGGCCACGAACTTGGACCGCTTGTAAGCGCCGGTCATGTCCTGGACGCGCGCTGGCGACTGCTCGTCGCCGACGCCGTTCGGCGGCACGCCTATACAGCCCACGGTGCTGGTGTACACGACGCGTTCCACGCCGGCTTTGTGCGCCGCCTGGAGCAGGTGGCACGTGCCGGCCACATTGGAGCGGTACATCTCCCCAGGGTCTCTCACCCACAGCCTGTAGTCGGCAGCGACGTGGAAGACCACGCCGCAGCCGGCCACCGCCAGCTCCAGTGAGGCGGGGTCGCGCAGGTCGCCGCTGACCGTCTCCGCCTCCAGTTCCCGGAGCAGCGAGCCGGGCCGGACCAGCGCGCGCACGCGGTGGCCGCGGGCGATCAGCTTGCGGGCGACGTGCCAGCCGATGAAGCCGGTGGCGCCGGTGATAAGTGTGGGCTTCACGTCAGCGCAGCACCCAGCTCAGCAGCTTCCAGGCGTCGCCGAGCCGGAAGTTGATGCCGAGCGCGGCCGAAGGCTCGTAGCCGCAGTGCACCATGCAGTGCTCGCAGCGCGGATCGTTGCCGTGGCCGTAGTTCTGCCACGGCGTCCGCGTCATCAATTCTTCAAACGTCCGGTAGTGGCCGTCTGTGACAAGGTAGCAGGGACCCTTCCAGCCCTTGACATTGTAAGTGGGATTGCCCCAGGCGGTGCAAGGCAGCTCGCGCTCGCCCTGGAGAAACTCCAGGTAGACCGGCGTGCTGTTGAGCCGGAAGCGGCGGGCCAGGCGCCCGATTCCGCGAAACTTCGCGTGTACGTCGTCGCGGGTCACGAAGATCTCGCGGTCATCGACGTGCGAGTAGCCGTATGCCGGCGAGAGCATGTGGCCGTCGAGAGCGAACGGTTCCAGATACTCGAACAGCCGCACGATCTCGCCCATGTCGGTTTCCTTGTAGACGGTGGTGTTGGTCGAGACCTTGAAACCGGCCGCCTTGGCGGCGCGGATGCCCTCGACGGCCTCGCGGAAGACGCCGTTGCGCTCCACCAGCCGGTCGTGGGTCTCTTCAAGGCCGTCCAGGTGCACGTTGATGAACAAGCGCGGGTGGGGGCGGAACTCGCCGAGCCGCTTCCGCAGAAGCAGGCCATTGGTGCAGAGGTAAATGTGCCGGCCGCGCGCCAGCGCCCCGGCTGCCAGCGAGCCGATCTCGGGATAAAGCAGCGGCTCGCCCCCGCAGATGGAAACGACCGGCGCCCCGCACTCATCGATCGCCGCCAGGCACTGCGCCAGCGACAGCTTCTCGGTCATAAATTCCGCGTACTCGCGGATGCGGCCGCAGCCGGTGCAGGTGAGGTTGCAGGCGTGCAGCGGCTCCAGCATCAGCACCAGCGGGAAGCGCTGGTGGAGGAGCGGGTGGACCTTGTTCGCCCCATTCGGCGCCGCCTCCCCGCCCTGCCACTCCGGCCGGGGCCGCAGCTTGTTCTTGAAGATGTAGGCGGCCATGCCGGCGGTCATAGAGAGCGGAAAGCGCACGGCTCAGTCCCTCGCCGACTTCAGGAACTCACCCAGCGCTAGCAGCGGGAACGCATGCCGGTAGAGGTGATAGCTCAGGTAGAAGACCCTGGGGAAGCCGGTGCCGGTAGCCAGTTGTTCGTCCCAGCCGCCGCCGTCGCGCTGCGTCTCGACCAGGTACTCGACGCCTTTGCGCACGCTGCGGCTGGAGGTGTCACCGCTGGCGAGCAGCCCGAGGATCGCCCAGGCGGTTTGCGATGGAGTGCTGGGCGCGGGAACATAGCAGCCTTGGTCGTAGCTGGCGCAGCTTTCACCCCAGCCGCCGTCGGCGTTCTGGATGGAGCGGAGCCATTCGCCGGCGCGGAGGATGTGCGCCTCGCGGTCGCTTTCGCCGGCGGCCCGCAGCCCGCGCAGCGCCAGAAAGGTGCCGTAAATGTAATCCACGCCCCAGCGGCCGTACCAGCTTCCGTCCTGCTCCTGTGCGCGGAGCAGATAGCGGGCAGCGCGGCGCACGGACGGATGGTCGCCGCACAGGCCCAGCCGGCAGACGGCCTCCAGCACCCGGCCGGTGATGTCGGGGCAGGTGGGGTCGAGCATGGCGTTATGATCGGCGAAGGGCATGTAGCTGAGCGGCGTCCAGTTGTTATCGACGTCGAAAGCCGCCCAGCCGCCGTCGCCGGACTGCATGCTTAGCAGCCAGGCCAGCGCGCGGCGCTCGGCCGCCCGCTGCGCCTCGGGCCGCGAGGCGCGCGCCCGGTTGAGCGCCAGCAGCACCATGGCGGTGTCGTCGATGTCGGGATAGAACTCGTTGGCCCACTCGAAATACCAGCCCGAGGGCTCGGTCCGCGGCCGCTTCACCGACCAGTCGCCCTTGCGGCGCACTTCCTTGGTTACCAGCCAGTCGGCGGCCCGGCGCAAGGCCGTGTCGGCCAGGGCGCCGTCGGCCGCCGCCCCCGCTTCGCCCAGCGCGAAGGCGGCGATGGCCGTGTCCCAGACTGGCGAGAAGCAAGGCTGGAAGAAGAACCGCTCGCCGTCGTCCACCATCAGCCGGTTGAACTGTTCCTCGGCCTCGCGGCGATCGGGATGATCGGGCGAGTAACCGAGCAGGTCCAGCGCCATGATGATGTACATCATCGGCGGATAGATCGCGCCCAAGCCATCGGAGTAGCGGGTGCGCTCCAGCATCCAGCGCTCCGCTCCGCGAAGCGCCCAGGCGCGGACATTGCCGGAGCCGTACCGCTCCCAGAGCTTCAGCAGCCGGTCGGCGGCGAAGAAGAAGTTGCGCCAGCTCAAGAATGTCTCGTCGCGGCGGTACTCCATACTCGCCCCCGGCAGGAACAGCTCCTGGAGCGTGAAGCCATCGGGCGCCGGGCGCCGGGGATTGTGGGCGTGCACGATCGACAGCGGAATCACGATCGCGCGTGTCCAGGACGACATCCGGTAGATGAAGCTGCCCAGCAGGACCATTTCCGGCGGAATGCTCGGGCAGTGCCGGCGCGGATAGAGGTCGAACAGGCTGAGGTTGATCTTGACGTAACTGTTGGCCGCCTGGATGCCGCCCAGGTCCAGCACGCGCTGGCGGGCGCCGGCCAGCCGCGGGTCAGCGGCCGGCAGGCCGGCCACCTTCAGCGCGAAATAGGCCTTCACGGTCGCGCTGAGGTCGGCCGGGCCCTGCGGGTAGATGTTGAAGCCGCCGTCGGGCAACTGGCGCGCCAGAATCGAGGCGACCGCTTTTTCCACCAGCGGCCGCGTGGGCGGCTCCCAGCGGCCGTTGTGGGGCGGATGCAGCCACAACTGCAACAGGATGTAATCGGATTCCAGCGTGCTGTCGGCAGTCAGCTCGGCCGGCCAGTATCCTTGTTCGTCCTGGCGGGCCAGCAGGTGCTCCGCGGCTCGCGCGCGGGCCTCCTCAGCCCTGGCGAGCAACGCCTCGGCGACCGCGAGTTTGGACGTCATACCGGCGAAACAGTGGTGAGGCGCCCAGCGGCGCGCTCCAGTTGAGGAGGCAGAGTGAAGCGCACGTCCTCCTCCTTGAAATCCATCTCCTCGAGCTGATCGAAGCCGTAGGGCCGCAGCGAGCCGATCAGATCCTGGACCAGGTTCTCCGGCGCCGAGGCGCCCGCCGTCACCGCCACCATCTCCACGCCCTCCAGCCAGCCGGGGCGCACCTGGCTGGCGTCGTCCACCAGGTAGGCGGGCACGCCGGAGTTTCTCGAGACTTCCACCAGCCGCTTCGAGTTGGAGCTGTTCTGGGAGCCGACCACCAGCAGGAGCTGGCAGTACGGGGCCACCGACTTCACCGCCAGTTGGCGGTTTTCGGTGGCGTAGCAAATGTCCTGGACCGGCGGTCCCTGAAGCGCCGGGAAGCGCTCTCTCAGGCGTTTGAGAATGTGCCTGGTGTCATCCAGGCTCAAGGTCGTTTGCGTGATGTAGCAGACGCGCGCCGGGTCGGGCGGCGCCAGCCGGTCCACGTCCGCGGTCGAGGAGACCACGACGGTGGATTCGGGCGCCTCGCCCAGCGTGCCGATCACCTCGTCGTGGTCCTTGTGGCCGATCAGCACGATGGTAAAGCCCTGGCGGGCGAACCGGCCGGCCTCCAGATGGACCTTGGTGACCAGCGGGCAGGTGGCGTCGATGACCTGGAGCTGGCGCTGGCGCGCCTGCGCCCGGACGTCGGGGGATACCCCGTGAGCGCTGAATATGACCCGCGCGCCGGGCGGCGCCTCGTCGAGCTCTTCGACGAAGATCGCGCCGGCCTGGCGCAGCTCGTTAACCACGTGGCGGTTGTGCACGATCTCCTTGCGCACGTAGATCGGCGCACCGTAAAGCTCCAGCGCGATCTTGACCACGTCAATGGCGCGGACAACACCGGCGCAGAAGCCGCGGGGCCGCAACAAAACCACTTTCTTCATTCCAACCCGCCCTCTGAAGACGCGGAGCTACATCATTATAGCAACCCGTTGCAGAATAGATCCATGCCTTGCTTCGGCGCCGTGCAGCCCCGGCGCGGCCTCACCATTCACATCGCCGCCGACGACCGCGCCATCCTGAGGATCTCTGCCGGCGGTGGCGCGCGCGAGTTTGCCGGCGACAACCGCTGGGAGCGGCGGGACGATCATCCGCTGATCGGCCGCGCGGCCCGGCAGCTCACCGAGTACTTTGAAGGCCGCCGGCGCGAATTCGACCTCCCGCTCGACCTGCGTGGGACCGAGTTCCAGAAGCGCGTCTGGGAGGCGCTGCTGGCCATCCCCTACGGGGAGACGCGCAGCTATGGCCGGATCGCCAAGGCAGTCGGCGTGCCGCGAGGAGCGCGCGCGGTGGGCGGCGCCAATCACGCCAACCCGGTGGCCATCGTGGTGCCCTGCCACCGCGTCATCAACGCCGGCGGCGGCCTGGGCGGCTACGGCGGCGGCCTGCCGCTCAAGCGGCTGCTGCTGGAACTGGAGCGGGCGGGCGGCCGCGGGTAGGCCGGGCAGGAAGCCCGCGCTCCTGCCTCGCGTTGATTTCCGCGCCGGCTTGAGTGCATCATATTGGCTGTCGGGAGAGCTTGGCGCAAATGCTTATCATCCGCGAACCACAGATGCGGGCAATGGGGCTTGCATTGTTCGAGCGCTGGATGACAGACCACCTGCGCACGCACTTCCCGGATCAATGCTCCGGGTTGAACGACCCGCAGCTCCTGGAGTTCGTCCGTCTCGGCACGCAGAAAGCCCGCTCCTATGGCTTCTCCGATGAAGCGCATTGCTGCCGCTACATCGACCTGATGACTATTCTCGGCCGCGACTTCGATTCGGATACGGAGTTGCCCTGGGCCAGGGACATCCTGACCGACCCCGCCATCTCCACTCCGGGCGTACGCATTGAGATGTTGCACGAAGCGGCTTGCGAATACCTCGAAAGACTCGAAGGGCCCGCCGACGAGACGGAGGCGGAAGACCTGCCATGAGCAAGTCGAAGAAGCTGAATGGCGCGGCTGCCGATGCGGCACTGAATGCGAAGCAGGACACGTGCAAGGGGTGCTCCAAAACCAAAGTTCCCCCTGTCTCTCCGAAAATCGTCATCGCCGACCCCAAGACTGTTCTCGTTAAGAAGCCATACCAGAAAAAGGGCCATCGGCTTGCAGTGCGCCTCGGCACGGACAAGAAGTTCACGGGCACGGGTACGCTCACGTGCACGCCTGCCGGCGACATCACGGTCTTCGACTCCAAGGGAAAACCTCAGGCACTGCCTCTAACCATCGCGGGCGCACGCTTGTCGAGCGGTCTGACTCTTTACGTTGAAGGCGCAAGGCCGAGCACCGACATAAACCAGACCAAGTTGAGTTTCAGCCTGGCGGGCGGCGACAAGCCGATCATTAACAGCCCGGCGGCCGACGCGCTTACCTGTGTGGAGGTGCACTTGGACCTGTGCCGCTACAAGGCCGCTCCGGGCGGGGCCGACCCTCCGCCGGTAGCCGACAAAATCAGCACCGGCAGGAACCTGCATCTGCAAACCAGCAATACGTACGCCGGACGTGCGCTGCTGATCGTGCACAAGGCACGCCCGCACTCGTTCAAAGGCCAAGTCGTGCTCACGTCGGTCACGTCGGGTCGTGGCAAGGTACGGACGTTCGCCTATTCACTGGAGGCGCCCGCGCCAGCCCAGCCGGTGGAAAGTGACCCGCTATCGATAGCGAATGGCGCGATTCTCCACCCGGGAGGCCTCAAGCTGTGGGTGGAAGGCGCCCACGCCAGCTCGAAAGTGCTCGATACCGGTTTCATCCTGGGTATTGCTGATGTGCCGAAAAAAGAGGGCGATCGCGCGAACATTACGGTGGTGAAGGCGACCCTCGATGTGTACACGCCGGGCCCGAAACCGTCCCGCATTGCCGAGGGCTCCAAGATGAACCCGGGCCGCTCGACACACGTGCAGGACGCGGGCAACCAGCACAAACGAGCCAAGGTCCTGGTCCGGCGCGTCGAACCGGCAAACTTCTCCGGGAATCTCGAGCTCGCCGTGTGGGATAAGACCGCATCCAGTGCAGCCAATCCGCGGCTCAAGCTCTTCGCGGCGAAGACTCCCGGCGGCGCTGCCCACACGAACCCACATACCATCAGCCACAGCTCGGCTTATCCGGCGGCCGGCAAGGAGGTCTGGGCGGAAGGCGCTGTCTTAAGCGGCGCCCTCCGCGACACCGAGCTCCGCCTCAGAGTGAGCGACGCCGAAGGCGGCGCCGATCGCGCGGCCTTCACCGTTCATCGTTTCTTCGTGAGCGAGCTCAGGTTCAAGGGGACCAAAGAAATCTACTACGCCCGCGTACCCGATAGCGGAAGCTACATCCTGCCGGCGCCCGCCGATGCCGCCCCGCCGCACAAGCACTTCAGCCCCGTAGAGCTTCGCCCGGCAGCCGGCGCGCCATACTGGAAGAAGAAACCGGCCATGGACCCTGACCCCGAGTTCAGTTGGCCCGCCGTGTACGTCCGCCGTGGAGCGGCGGGCGCGCCGGCGCCCGAAGTGGAAGCCTCGCTCGAACTGCACCCGTTGGCGCCGGGCACCGTGACAGCAAAGATCAAGGCTCAAAGCGCCGCCGGCGTCAAAACAGTCGAGAAGTCGGTTACATTCACGGACGGCAAAGCCGCTGCTGTCACATTTCCCCTCAAGGGCCTGCCGACCACAGTGAAACGGTTGGACAATATCGAGCTGAAGTGGTTGTTCGATGCACCTGCTCACGTGACGAAACACACATTGTTCATTGTCGATGCGCCGGCCAGGGCCGCCAACAACGGTCTCCTCGGCCTCGGGTCCGCCGATGACAAGTACCTTTGGGAGATCTTCGAGTGGTCCTGCCGCTGGGCCAACGGGGTCGCCGGCCGCAAGAAGGTCCTGAAAGCAATCTGGGGGCGATTCAAGCCGGTTAAGGCAGCTCACGCCACCAAACTGGTCTATTGGAAGAACCATGGGATCGGGATCGGTCCGGCTCAGGATCTCGTGACCGCGATTCAGTCTCAGGACGACCCGAACCCGCTCCAGCAGAACGCGGCTAGTTGCATCGTTTTCGACAGGGTTCTCATGAACTGCCTCGCGGCTCATGGGATCGCGTCGGCCGAAATCAAGCTGCATCCTCCGGCGGGGACGTTTACGCGTGGCGGCGTCAGCTACGGGTGTGTGGGATGGAAGGCCACCTCAACGAACGGCCAAGGAAATACCGCCGCCCCACCGGGTTGGGAAAGTCACTGGATTGCCGACGTGAAGGCCCCCGCATGGAGACTCTACGACCCCTCCTATGGAGCCGGACCGGTGAACTCTAACGCACCCTCGGCCGCGGGAGCCACGGTGGACATCAAGAAATACGAGCCACTCGCCGTTGCAAGCCTCGATTGCCAAAAGATCGTTGGTGGTGTCGCCGTCGCCGCCGTAACCTTGTCACGCAGTCCGAACCCAGGAGTACCACCACACCTTGTCGGTACGATTCTCTGGACCAACAAATGAGCGGAAAGAATTTTGAGCGACTGGAGGGAATATGCACCGCCACGGCGTCCGTGCGGCCATGGCTAAGCTGCTTTGTTCGACCGCAGCGCTCGCGCTGGGGTCGTACATGCTATCGATACTGTTTAGAGCACCGGGAGAGGGTCCAATGACGTTCGGCAGGCCTGTCCAATTCTTGGAGTCCAAGACCCTGGCCGACCTGGCAGCCATAGCCGCCGGTGACAGTCTCTACCTCGTCAGCGTCGAGAACACCTTTGAGATGGTCCCATCTCCGATCGATGCTCCGGCGCAGAGGACGAACTGGCGGCTGTGGAAGCCAAACAACGACGGCTCGAGCTTCCAGAGCGTGTCGCAAAGCGGGGTCGTTATCCCCACTGCCAAAGCAGTCGCCGTTGCGGTACACGGCAATCTGATGGCAGCGCTCTTGCAGGTCAATGAGCCGCAACCGGCTTACTTGATGACCTGGGAACTGGCGGCCGTCACTCCTCCGGAGATCCCCGCCGCCGCCTTCAGCGTGGCGCCGGTTCGGCTCGACGAGCCCGAAGCCGCGCAGGTTCACATCAACATCGCGCACGATTGGAGCACGCGCCGGCTCCCCAGCTCTCGCTGGCTGTTCAGCTCGAACCTCTCCAGCTTCCCCAGGGGCGACAACTTTGGGATCGCGATGAACACGGCCGACGCTCACGCGATTGCGTGGCTGACCGATGGAAAGAGCTCGCCCGCGAGACCGCGATTCTTCATCCCCGACGCCCTCGATCCGGTCTTTAAACGAGCGGAGGGCAAGGATTTCCTCTTTTATCGGAAGACGCCGGCGGATTGGCCGGTATTCTTCCACGACATCCGGTATTCTCGCCAGTATGGCCCGGTTCTGCTCCCGCTGATGGTCGCCGAACTTAATTCCGAGGGCAAGATCACTTCTCGGGACCTTTCAAAGGACCACGAGGTGGGTGGGGTGTTCGCGTTCGAGGTCGCCTCGGACGGCAGCAAGCGGTTGGCGTTGTCGGTTGTCGGCGGGACGAAAGAGCAACCTTTGCTCCGGGTGTACGTGTCCCATGACCTGGGTCGCGCGTTCCGTGTCAGACAGACCACCCGTCTGCGTAAGGTGCCCTATCGCATTGCCACCGCGATGGCCGGTGCTGACGTGTTGATCGGTCTCGCTTACCTGAGCGAGGGAGCGCGCGAAGCCGAGGGCCTGCTCGTGTCGCTTGAGTGACCTCCGGGCAAGCTGTCACTCCTTCTCCGCCAGGCTCACCGCGGCGTGATCAGGCCGCCGAGCTTGTCGGGCTCGCCGGCGTGGTGGCGCGCGAAGCGGGTCGAGTAAGCTTCCAGGTACTTCAGGCCCGAGCCGGTGTTCAACAGCACGACGCGCTCGTCGGGACCCAACGGCAGCTTGCGCAGCGCGGCCAGGCAGGCGGCGCCTTCCGGGGCGACGAAGATTCCCTGGAGGGAGGCCAGTTCCAGGCCCGCCTCCAGCATCTCCGCGTCGCTGACGGCCACGGCCGTGCCACCGCTGGCGCGGAGCGTCTGCGAGATCAGCGCCTCGCCGGCGGGTTTGGGAACGCGAATGCCGGCAGCAATGGTGGTGGCCTTTTCCCAGGCCTGCACCGCGATCATCCTGGGGCGGCGGCCGGCGATCCAGCCGAGCGCCTCCAGCTCCTCGATGGCTTTCCATATCCCGACCAAGCCGACGCCGTCACCGACCGGGCAGACGATCGCGTCGGGCATGTCCCAGTTGAACTGCTCGGCGATCTCGTAGCCGATGGTCTTGGTGCCCTCGACCTGATACGGCTCCTCGAAAGCGCCCACGTTGAACCAGCCTTCGGTTGGCGCGCGCCCGGCCAGCAGCCGGGAGCAATCGTCGATCAGGCCATCGACCTGCGTCACCCGAGCTCCGAAGGCCTGGCCCTGGATGTAATTGGCCGGGGAGGCATCGCGCGGCATGAAGATGTGCGCCTCGAGGCCGGCAGCGGCCGCGTAGGCGGCCAGGGCTGCGGCCGCATTGCCGGCCGATGCAATGGCCAGCTTGCGGATTCCCAGCTCGACGGCCATCGAGACGGCGCAGGCGAGGCCGCGCGCCTTGAACGTGCCGGTCGGGTTCAGCCCCTCGTCCTTGATCCAAAGCTGCTGTGCGCCCAGCCGTTCCACGCGCACGAGCGGCGTCATGCCCTCCCCCAGCGAGACGATCGCCGACGGCTTGCGCACCGGCAGCACCGGCGCGTAGCGCCACATGGTGGCCGGCCCGTGGTTGATCCACTCGCGGCTCCAGCTTCGCCGCGCCAGCTCCAGGTCGCAGCGCGCCATCAGCGCCCCGCCGCACGGGCATCGGTTCTGCGCCTTGGCGGCGTCGTGCTGGCGGCCGCACAAGCTGCATTCCAGGTGCGTAAGGGTGGTCATGGCTCCCGAGGTTCGTACTATCATAGCGAGAACGGAAAGGACACAATCGATGCGAACCTGCCGAACCCTGGCCCTGTGCGCGGCCCTGGTGGTCGCGTTGCAGGCCGCGCCGCAAAAGAAGGCGCCGAAGCCGAAGCCTCAACTCGCGCCGGTCGCGCAGAAAATCGACGAGGGCTACACGGCCCAGATCCGCAAGAACACCACCGAGCCATTTTTCCTCACCGAGCTGGTGGATCATCTGCCCGCCTCCGACACGGTCCCCACGCCCGAGAAAGTGCTCGGCTACGCCATCGGCACGCCCGAGAAGCTCACGTACTCCAAGGAGATCTACGGCTACCTCCGCGCGCTCGAAAAAGCCACCCCGCGGGTGAAGATTTTCTCGCTCGGCCGCACCGAAGAGGACCGCGAGATGATCATGGCCGCCGTCTCCGACGAAGCCAACATGGCCAAGCTCGACCGCTGGCGCGAGATCACCGCCCGGCTGGCCGACCCGCGCAAGATCGGCGAGCCCGAAGCCAGGCAGCTCATCGCCGAGGGCATCCCAATGTACTGGGCCACCGGCAGCATCCACTCGGGGGAGACCGGCTCGCCGGAGATGCTGATGGAGCTGGCCTACCGGCTGGCGGTGGAGGAGACGCCGTTCGTCCAGGCCATCCGCAAGAACCTGATCGTCATGATCACCCCGTTGCTCGAAGTGGACGGCCACGACCGCCAGGTGGACGTCTACCGCTACCGCAAGGCTAACCCGAAGAAGCCCGCCCCCAACCTGATTTACTGGGGCAAGTACGTCGCCCACGATAACAACCGCGACGGCATGGCCATGTCGCTGGCGTTGAGCCGCCACATGATGAAGACGTTCCTGGAGTGGCGCCCGCAGGTGCTGCACGACCTGCACGAATCGGTGCCGTTCCTGTACACCTCGACCGGCATGGGCCCCTACAACGCCTGGCTCGACCCGATCGTGATCAACGAGTGGCACCTGCTGGCCTATCACGAAATCGACGAGCTGACCAAGCGCGGCGTGCCGGGCGTCTGGACGCACGGCTTTTACGATGGCTGGGCGCCCAACTACATGTTCTACGTCGCCAACGGGCACAACTCGATCGGCCGTTTCTACGAAACTTACGGCGGGCGCGGCGCCGACACCTTCGACCGCACCGTGCAGGCCAGCCAGACCTCGCGCGCGTGGTACCGGCCCAACCCGCCGCTCGAAAAGGTCAAGTGGTCGATCCGCAACAACATCAACCTCCAGCAGAGCGGGCTGCTGGTGGCGATGAGCTTCGTCGCCCGCGAGAAGCAGCGATTCCTGGAGAACTTCTACCTCAAGAGCAAGCGCTCGGTCGCCAAAGCAACCACCGAGGGCCCGGCGGCGTGGGTGATTCCAGGCGACGATCCGCGGCCGGTCGAATGCGCCGGTCTGGCCGGCCTGCTCCAGATACAGGGCGTCGAAATCCACCGCGCCGACGCCGCGCTCGAGGTCGCCGTCCAGCAGGGGAAGGAGTCGAAGAAACAGAGCTTCCCGGCGGGCAGTTACGTGATCCGCATGGATCAGCCTTACAGCCGCATGGCCGACATGCTGCTCGACACGCAGTATTACAATCCCGCCGACACGCGGCCCTACGACGACACCGGCTGGTCGCTCGGCGCGCTGCGTAACATCAAGACGGTGCGCGTTACCGACGCCTCGGTTCTCAAGGCGCCGATGACGCTGCTGACGGCGCCGGCGCGCGTGGAGGGTAAGATCCTCGGCTCGGCCTCCACGGCCGCATACCTGATCAACCACAACGCGGAGAACACGCTGGCTACGTTGCGGTTCCGCCTCAGGAACGTGAAGATGCAGGCCGCCGAAGAGGCGTTCGAGGCCGGCGGGGTGAAGTTCAAGGCCGGCTCGTTCATCATCAAGACCGAGCAGAACCCCGGCGACCTGCGCGCCCGGCTGGAGAAGGAAGCCGGCGAACTCGGCCTCACGGTCCACGGCGCCGCCGATCTGCCCAAGGTGGCGGCGCACGAGCTGGCGGCCCCGCGAATCGCGGTCGTGCACACCTGGATCGAGACGCAGAACGAGGGCTGGGTACGCATAGCGCTCGACGGTCTCCAGATCCCCTACCAGTACATCTCCGACCAGGTGCTGCGCCAGACGCCGGATCTGCGCTCGCGCTTCGACGTGATCCTGTTCGGACCCACGCGCGGCTCGGCGCAGCGCATCGTCAACGGGCTGCCGGTGCGCGGCGAGCCGATACCCTGGCAGAAGAGCGACCTCACCCCGAACATCGCCACCTCGCCGGACCAGACTCCGGACATGAGAGGCGGCATGGGCCTGGAAGGCCTGCTCAACGTGAAGCGGTTCGTCGAGCAGGGCGGCCTGTTCATCACCATCGCCGGGAACGCTTCCATCCCGATCGAGTACGGCCTGATCGAGGGCGTCTCGATCACGCAAACGCGCGAATTGCAGGCGCAGGGCGGGGTCTACAACGCCGTCTTTGCGGATAAGCGCAGCCCCATCGCCTACGGGTACGACGACAGGCTCGCCGTCTACTTCAGCCAGGCGCCGGTTTTTCAGGTGAGCCTGACCGGCGGGGTGGGCTTCCGCGGCTTCGGCGCGGGTGAGCAGCGCGGGAGACCCAGTGGCCGCGGCTCGCCCACCGATCCGGACATTCCGCAGGGCCGCCCCTACGTGCCGCCCGCCCCCAAGCCGGAAACGAGGCCCGGTGAAGAGCCGCCCATCCCCGAGGAGTACCTCGAAAGCGTCCGCGCCATGCTGCCGCCGCCGGAGGCGCGCCCGCGCATTGTGCTGCGCTTCGCCGAGGAGAAGGACCTGCTGGTGGCCGGCATGCTGGCCGGCGGCCGCGAGCTGGCCGGCCGCCCGGCGGTAGTCGATGTGCCGCTCGGCAAGGGCCACGTCTTGCTGTTCGCCAACAACCCCATGTGGCGCCAGCAGACCCAGGGCAGCTTCTTCCTGCTGTTCAACGCGATGCTGAACTACGACAACCTCGGCGCGGGGCGGCTGAAGCCGAAGCCGGAGGAGAAGGGGAAGACGCCGTAGCCCGCGTCACTTTGTGACCAGGTGCTGTTTGGCGAAGGCCGGTGAGGCCGCTTCAATCCTCTGCATTGCCGTCCGGTCGTACACCTTCTCGCCACAGTCCGGGCACTCGTGGAACTCCAGGTCGGGGACCGTGTACCGCTGCCCGCGGTACTCACCCGTCAGGTCACGCCGCACCTTCCGCAGCCCTTGGCTGCCGCACGATGGGCAATATGAGATCTTCATCACCGCCTCTCCCGGCGCCTACAGTTCTACTGTAGTACCATCCGCTCCCCGCGTCCCGCGAGGCTCTACCGGCAATCCAGGCCGGTCGCCGGAGCCGGACGGGACACCCACCGGGTCTTGACATTCCACCTAAGTGGAAGGTTTAGACTGAAGTTGGGACAGGCCATACAGGGAGGCAGGATCCATGCAGATCGGCCAGCTTGCCCGGCGAGCGGGGGTCAACCCACGCACGATCCGATTTTACGAGAGCAAAGGCCTCATCGCGCCGGCGTCGCGAGGCAGCAACGGGTACCGTCAATACACCGACAAGGAACTCGGCGTGCTACTGTTCATTCGCCGCGCGCAGACGATGGGCCTTGCGCTCGGGGAAATCGGTGATCTTCTGCGCTACCGGGCGGCGGGTTCTTGTGCGGGGCTCAGGTCCCGGCTCGGGGACCTGCTGGCGGCGAAGATCGCCGAGCTGCGAAAACGCTCGGCGGAGCTGCTGGCCTTCAGCCGCGAACTGGAGACCATCCGCCGCCGGTTGCAGCAGGCGGCAAGAGGCGGGCCTGTGTCGGCTCCGGCCCTCTGCGACTGCCTGTCGCTGACAGCGAAAGCCACAAGCGGGAGAGGAGGTGAGAAGAATGGCCGAAAAAAGGGCTAAGGTTCGGCGGAAGCCGGCGAGCCGCAAGAAGCCGTTGTCTGGGGCACGCCCGGCGGGGAATTGCGGTTGCGGGTGCCTGCCGCCAGATCAGAAATAAGGATCCGGCCGGGGCTCAGAATACGAGCACCCGGCCGGCCTCCTGCGTCCAGGCGGTCAGCTCCTCCATTGAGCTTCGATGGGCGCCGACGACCAGAGATTCGGGCTTGATGCCGCGGGCGTCCATGCACGAGCCGCAGACCCCGATCTCGCCGCCTTTGGAAGCGAAGATCTTTAGCATGCGCTCGATGTTGTAGTACCCCGGCGGGGTCGCCTGGCCCGCCAACGCGCAGGACGCGGCGTGGCCCATCAAGAACACCGAGACGCCGACGCCCTCCCCTTTGGCAAGCGAATTGGCAAGGCGAAGCCCGTTGTAGCTGCGCTCGGTCCCGTAGGGCGGATCGTTGAGGATAATCAGGTGCCGCGTCACACCTTGAACCCCAGGAAGGCGCTGAAAACCAGCACGCCGATGGCGAACCAGAGGCAGGTGTCGCACAAGGCCTTTCTTCTGGCCCGTTTCTGAAAGAACTCCTGCTCCATCGCAGAGTCGGGGGCCTTTCCGGTCTCGAACCTCGCGAACAATTCCCGGAGGCGGGGATTGAGCCCGAAGAAGATCTTGCCCATGATGACCATCATGCCGAACACGCAGAGGAGCTTCAGGGCCAGCGCGACCCAGGCGGCCGCGTGGAGCGCGCGGGGCGCGCCATAAAACAGGTAGTAGTTCAACGGCATGCCGATGCCGGTGGCGAACAGGACCGCAATGAACGTCATGCAATAGGGGGCGTTGCCCTGGAGGGTCTCCTCCACCACCTTGTCCAGCTCATAGCGGAGCTTCGGGCCGTACTGCCCCCTGGTCACCACCAGGTTGCGGTTGTAAAACGGCGCCGCCGCGCAACCCACCAGCGCGATGTTGTGCAGCGCCAGCAGCACGCTGTGAACGATTTGCTCTGTCACCATCTGTCCCTCCTAAGATTCAGAAGTCCGCTCTGGCCGATATGTACACGTTATCGCTTTTCCGCATCCGGCCGAAGAACGTCGTCTCCCGCCGCCCGGCGAAGATGTTGGCGCCCGCCGCGACACTGAAGCGGTCCGTCAGCCGGTGCGAGATCTCGGGCTGGAGGAAGAAATCCTCGCCGGTCGGGCTGTAGGCCAGAAACAGCGAAAGCCTCCAGCTCTGATAGCGCAGGAACTGGGTCAGCCTTGCGGACAGGATGCCGCGAAACCGGTCCCCAGCGGCAGCGCTCAACGGCGGCGACTGATCGACGATCTCGGCGTAGAACTGGACGTTGCCCGTCAGGTCGGCGGCGAGCTGCCGCTGGTAACCGGCCAGCATCCGCCATTCCGAGTTGGGGATGGCCGGATTTGCGCCCCGGCGGTCATCGCGGGAGCCGTAACGGCCCGCCTCCAGGCTGACGACGCCAGCCAGCCAGTTCCGCTGCGCGCTGGCGCCCCAGACCAGCAGGCGCGGGTAGAATCTCACCACCGCGGGCACTTCGCTCTCGACGCTGGCCGCGGGCATCCTCCAGTAGCCGCGATAGCCGTAAAGCGAAAGGTCGAAGCCGGCCAGCCGGCGGGAGAGCCGCAGCGCCACCTCGGTGTTCGCCGCCCGCGCCGGTGGTTTCCTCTCCTGCCGGCTGGCGATGCCGGCGAAGGGGTCGTAGAGGAAGAACCGCTTCGGCGAAGGCAGCGCGTCCGCTCTGAAGAAAGGCGTCGCTACCAGATCGAGGTTCACCGCCGGCGAGGAGTACTGTGCGCGAACCGCGTCCACGCCGCGCTTGAGATATTCCATCGGGCGCCCCGAGAAGAACGATTCCCAGTCCTTTGGGAACACGTCGTTGATAAAGAACAGATCGCCGGCGCCCCAGGTCACAATCTGCCGCCCCAGGCGCAGGTCGAGCGGGCCGCCGCGAAAGCCGGCGTAGGCTTCACGCAGGTCGCCGCCCACCCGGTTGCTCACCGCGTCGTGAAAGAGGTCGCCCTTGACGAGGAACGACACCCGCCCGGACGCAGCGGCGCCGCTCAAATCCAGCCGCAGCCGTTCCTCGCCCAGCACGAAGGCGCCCCCCTCGCCCCGCGGTGGCCGCTCCCCGGTCGTGCGCACTGCCAGGTTGCCCATCAGGAAGCCGTGGATCTGAACCTCCCCGTGAACACACCCCGCCCACATCAGCAAGACGCCGGCAGCGGCGCAGCGCATCAGCGGACCCACTTCTGCGGCGGCTGCTGCAAGAAGCGCTCGGTGAACAGGTCCGCCTCGATCCCCAGGTCGTAGCCAACGGTCTCGAACACCACCTCAGTCCGGTGGCCGCTCTGGACGTTCTTCATCGTCCGCTTCAGCACGGTCGGATAGGCCGCCTTGCCGCTCCCGGCGGTCTCCACGCGATCGGCGGTGAAGACACGGGCAAGCTGGTCGCGAGCGTCGTAGTGTTCTTCTTTGAGCGGAAGGAACGTGACCTTGTCAATCCAGGAAAGCTTCCGGGAGAATTCCGCCGGCGCTTTCGGCGTGCTCTGGATCACGTAGCACGCCGCTTCGCCCAGCTTCTCCTCGCGCAGTAGCGTATGCGCATCGGCGGCGAGGTCGCGGCCCGAGACGTCTTCGTAAGAGAAATCCGATCCCACAAAACTGGACCGGCTGTCGCGGGCGGCGATGCGGCGGGTCATGTTCACCGCCGGAATGAAGATCCAGCGCTCGTCATCGCGGTCGGGATACTTCCAGACCAGGAAGGCGGTGCGCCGGACGTCGCCGGGCTCATGAAAGTAGAGGAAGTAACGCTGCCGCCGCGCGCCGGGGAGATTCTTGCGCAGCATGGTCAGCACCCGCGTGCGCTTCTTGCCGCCGGCCGTCATCAGTTCCATGACGACCCGGGCTCTCATGTCGGCGCCAGGGTAGTAGAAGGCGGCCTGGGATTTCTCCAGGACGGCGGCAGCATCGAGGACGGCCGGCGCTTGCGCCATTGCGCCCGCCGCGGCCGCGAGGAGCGCCGCCGCGAAATGGGAATGGTTCTTCATGGATTCCCCTCTTTCACCAGATGCCGCTGAAACAGCTTGATCAGCACCGGCAGGTAGATCACGCTGGCCAGCGAGGAAAGCATCATAATGGCAGCCATCAGAACCCCGACGGTGATGTAGGGCGTCAGGTCGGCGAAGACCATCACCAGGAAGCCCAGGGCGAACAGGATGGCGTTGCGGAAGATGCCCTTGCCCGGCCTGGCCACCGTCCAAATCAGCGAATCTTCCACTGCCGAGCACTCCCGATGGCGCTGCTGGAAGCGGCCGACAAAGTGAATGGCAAAATCGACGGCCAGCCCCAGGGACAGCGTGGAAAGGACAGCCACCGGCATGTCGAAGTCCTTGCCGACCAGCCCCACCGCGCCATAGATCACCGCGATGGTGAACAATAACGGCAGGAAGCTCAGCAGGCCCCAGCGCAGCGAGCGGGTCTCCAGCACCAGCAGGAGCAGCACCAGCGCCAGCCCGGCCAGAAAGCTGGTGAGCATGCCCCAGAGGACCTCGTCGTTCCACACGAGGTTGAAATAGGCGATGCCGGCCGGCCGCAGCGTGGCTCGGCCAGGCAACGGGTCGGTTTCGAGATGCCGGCCGGCCCGCTGGATGACGCTGCGCATGACGCCGGCGTCCCAGCTTTTCAGGTGGAGCCAAACGTTGGCTTTCTGGAACGGGTAATCCACCACGTTGTTCAGGTCGCCGGGCTTGGCCGACATGGAGAACAGAAACAGGTATTGGGCGACTTCGGCGGCGGAGTCCGGAACGCGCTCGAAAGCCGGATCGTCGTTGTGCAGCACCCGGTTGATACGCTTGACGTAGTCCACGACCGAGAAGGTCTTGCCCACCAGTGGGTCTTTCTCCAGCTCGCGCTGGAGGCGTTCGATGGCGCGCAGCATTTGCGGCTCGCGCATCGCATCCGCCTGTGGGCTCTCGACGACCAGGTAACCGGTGGAGGTCCCGCCCAGATGTTGGTTCAAGGCGCGGTCGGCCGTTCGAATGTCGCTGGCCGGCTTAAACCAGTGGACCATGTTGTTGTTAACGCGAACCCGCAGAAGCCCGACGCCGGCCACCACCAGCAGCAGGCAGCCGGCCAGGGTGACCGCCTTGGTGTGCCGCATCAGCCAAGCCCCAAGCCCGGCCAGCCGCGGCGAGAGCGCCGCTCCTGCCTGTCGTTGGCGCGCCGCGGCGACGGCGATGCGGTCCTCACGCATCAGAATCAGGATGGCCGGGACCAGCGTGAAGCTCATTAACAGGATGACCAGCGTGCCGAAGCCCACCAGCAGTCCGAACACCCGGACAGGAACAATCGGGCCGGCGGCCAGCGAGGCGAATCCGGCGGCGGTGGTGACGTCGGAGAGAAGCACCGGGCGGGCGACCGCCGCCATCGTCTGGAGCACCGCCTGCCGTTTGTTGGCCGCCTCGCCGAAGCGGAAGTAGAACTCGTTGAAGATGTGCACGCTGTCGGTGGCGATGGCCATCAGGAACACCGGGCTCATCGAGCTCATGATATGGACGGGGAAGCCAAGCCCGATGAACAACCCCCCTGCCCAGATGATGCCGATCATGGCCACCGCCATGTTGGCCAGCACCACCGCCGCGCTGCGAAACATCAGCCACAGTGCCGCGCACATGACCAGCCCGGCGACGGGGGAGAACAGCCCCATCTGCCGAAACATCTCCGAACCGAACGTGTCGCGGGCTACAGGGTCTCCGGCCAGGAAGTACCGGTCGCCCGCGGACGACTTGGGCAGTAGTTCCCGGATGCGGTTGGCGATCTGCCTGCCGTTGGCCGACGGCTCCAGCGGCACGTAGATGGCGGTCGCCCTGCCGTCCGCCGAGATCACGCGGTTTAGCAGCAGAGGGTTCTCGCGCAGCGTCTTGCGCAGGTTCTCGAGTTCCGTCTCCGAGGAGGGGACGTCGCTGAGCAGTGGGCTGACCCTCAGGTTCCCGTCCTCCACCGTGACGTTGTCGATGGTGGTGAAGCTGGCCACGTCGCGGACGACCACGCCCGGGATCCGCTGAATCTGCCGCGTCAGCTCAGCGATGTGCGAGAGGGTCTCGCGGTTGACCACGCCGCGCTCGTTGACGATGCCGACCACGAGGTTGTCGGCGTGCAGCTCGAATTCACGCTCGACCTGGTCGTTATACTGCCGGACCGGAGAGGTGACGGGCAGCATGTGCTTCGGATCGGTGTCGGTGGTGATCTTCGGCAGTTGGCTCGCGAATCCGAGTGTGATCAGCAGGATGATCGCGATGACCATCCGTGGGTGGTCCACCGAAAACGACACCAGCCCGCTGATCGCCTTATCCCGCATGGTTCGTCACTCCTCCGTATGCACCGCCACCGGCAAGCCCTGCGCCCGCCAGTCCTGGACGCTGTCCGGGAGGCGCACGGCGTTGAAGCCGCGGGCGCGCAGCAGTTCTACCGCCTCGATTGCCAGCACGCAATACGGCCCGCGGCAGTAGGCGACCACATCCTGGTCGCGCGGCAACTCCGAGAGCCGGCGCTCCAGCTCCTTGAGCGGAACCGAGAGGGCGCCCGCGATGTGGCCGGCCCGGTATTCTTCCGCCGGGCGCACATCCAGAACGGTGACGGCGCCGGCCCGCACCTTGGCCAGCAGCGCCGCGCGATCCACCGGCTCCATGCCCTGGCGGCCCTCCAGGAACTCGAGGGCTGTGCGCCGGATTTCAGCCAGGCGTGCTTCAGCCACTCCGCGCAGGCTTCGGAAGAAATCGCAGACCGTCTGGTCGGCCAGCCGGTAGGTGACGAACAAGCCGGCTTTCTCCGCGTCCACCAGGCGAGCCGCCCGGAGAACCTGGAGATGCTGGGAGGCGTTGGCGATGGTGAGGTTGGCCTCCCGCGCCAGCGCCTCCACCGTGCGCGGCCCTTGGCAGAGCAGGTCGAGCAACTCCAGCCGGCTGGGGCTGGCAACGGCTTTTCCGACACGGGCGATCTGCTCGTAGATGGCGTCCTTAAAGGCCCGGTTCCGGCTCCTCATGTAATCAATTGAATACTATAATAGGCGGCTTGTCAAGGACCTTGCTGCACGCCGCACCCGAGGAGCGCGTCGTAACATACGTGGGACGGGTATGCCTGCTGGCGCTGCTGCTGGGCGCCCCCGCTCTGGCCGGCGAGTACGCCGTGCTGTCTACCGGCGCGCTCCTCTATGCCGACCGGCACGAGAGCGACGGCGCGAAGGTGCGTCTGTTCCGGAACCAGGGCGTCATCGAGCTGGAGGCGTCGGCTGTGCTGCGATTCGAGCCGGTCGAAGAAGCTTCGCGCCCGGCGCCGGCCGAGACGCCCGCGCCGCCTCGTGACCCCCGCGGGGTGGTCGAGGCCGCCGCCCGCCAGTATGGCGGCGCCGACTTCGTCAACCTGGTGCAGAGCGTCGCCCAGGCCGAATCCGGCTATCGCCCGGACGCGGTGTCTCGGAAAGGCGCGGTGGGGCTGATGCAGTTGATGCCGGCCACCGCCCGCGACTTGAACGCCGATCCCCACGACCCCGGGCAGAATGCCGACGCCGGGGCGCGGTACCTGCGCGATCTGCTCCTCAAGTACAAGCACGACCCCTACCAGTTGCGGCTGGCGCTGGCGGCCTACAACGCCGGTCCGGGCGTGGTCGATCGCCACCGCAGCGTGCCTCCCTACCCCGAGACGGTGCAATACGTCGATAAGGTCATCCGGCAATACAGGAAGGCGGAGAGGTAAAATCGCCGGTCGTGAGCGGGATGCTGACGGTGTTTCTCTGCCACTGCGCCGCGGACAAGACACTGGCGCGCGATCTGGCCGGTTTTCTCGAACGCGGCACGAACGCCAGCATTTATCTCGAGGAGGGCGAGATAGGGCCGGGCGAGAGCCTTCTCGCCAAAGTGCAAGAGGGCCTGATGGCCGATCGCATCCTGGTGCTGCTCTCGCCCGATTCGGTTCCCACGCGCTGGCGGCGTGACGAGTGGATGCCGGTTTTTCGAGACCAGCCGGCGGAGGCGGGCGTCCAGGTGGCCAGCGCTGTGGCGCGGGACTGCCATGTGCCAGACCTCCTGCGGCGGGGCAATTTCTTCGACCTGACCGCCGATCCGCTGAAGGGCTTTCGCGAAATAAAGAGCTGGCTCTTGAGCTGGCAGGCGCCGGCGGGCGAGCCGCTTTTCGTCCCCGGCGCGAACCGCTTCAGCGGATCGGTCGAAGAGTTGGAGTCACTGCGACGCGCCATCGCGGACCAACCCGGAACCGCAGTCCTCGACCGCCCAGGCAGTACCGCCCTCGCCCTGGAGTTCGCACGGCGGTTCCGGAGCGATTTCGAAGCGGTCTTCTGGCTTGACGGTGGGGAGCGCAGCCTCGCCGGTCTCGCGGGGGACCTGACCGCGCAAATCGGCCTCCAGCTCAAAGGCAACCTCGAGGCGAATCTCGAAGCGCTGCGCCGGTTTTGCGCCGGGCGGCGGTTCCTGGTCACGCTGAACCACACCGCCGACGAGGGGGCGCCCGGTCTAAGGGCGGAGGGCAGGAGCTCCTGGCTGGTCACGAGGCCTTGCCAATCCATCCCCGGCGGCGAACGACTCCCCGAACGAGAAGGGCGGCTGCTGGCCGCCATGTCTACCTGCGCGCCCGGATTTGGGCTGGAACTGGCGGCCGAGGTGGCAGGACTCAGCGAAAGCTCCGCGCAAGAGGCCTGCCGGAGCTTGCTGGATGGCGGCGTGGTGCTGGTCCTGAACGAGCACGGGCCGCGGTATTGCGTCGTCGAGACGGTCCCCCATCAGGACTTGGCCCGCAGGCATGCCGAGACCCTGTGCGGCCGGCCCGCGTTGGGAACCCTGGCTGATTTCGAGCTGGCGTTCGGCCGCCTGCTCGCGCGGCAGGACGCCTGGCCGCTCGCCTGCGGTCTGGCGCGAGCGGCGTTTACGTGGGCCAGAGCGGAGGGGCGGAACGCCGAAGCATATGAACTCTCGCGGCCGTTGCTCCGGGCCGCCGAGGCGCGCCAAGATCAGGCCGTGATCGGGGACTGTTGCCGGGATCTGGCGTGGATCGCGGAGGATTGGGGCCGGGAGGACGAGGCGGCGGCGCTCCGGCGCCTGGCGCGATGGCACTGCGGGGCGCAGATGTTTCTGCCGGGGTTCGGGCCGGCGTCTGGTATACTAGGTAGCTGAAGCAGCGTCCCGCTATGAACCGCCGTTTGAAAGCCCTGGTCGTAATGGTGTCGATGTGTCTGGCGGCGCTGCTGCTGGTCGGGGCTGCGCTTGACCAGGCCACGCCGTCGGAAGGGGTCTACAAGCACCTCGGCGTTTACACCGAAGTGTTGCATCGCATCAAGAGCGACTACGTCGAGGAGCCCGACCTGAAGAGCGTGACGCTCGGCGCCATCAACGGACTGCTGCAAAGCATCGACCCGTTCGGCAGCTACCTCAACGCCGACCAGTACCGCGAATACGTGAAACAGAAGGACGCCTTCCAGGGAGACGTCGGGCTGGTGCTGTCCTGGAAATACGGCTACCTCGGGGTGGTCGATGCGGTGCCGGGTTCGGCGGCGGATAAGGCTGGCCTGAGCACCGGGGACATGCTGGAGACCATCCGCGGGATCGCCACCCGCGACATGCCGCTGGCCTACGCCGAGATGTTGCTGCGGGGCAAGCCGGGAACGACGGTGGAAGTCTCGCTGCTCTCGCTGAGCAGGCAGGCGCCGCGGAAGATCGCTCTGACGCGCGCGGTGATCGAGTACCCGGCCGTCGGCCACAAGATGCTGCCTGGGGAAATCGGCTACATCGAGGCCTCCAGCCTCGTTGCCGGCAAGGCACAAGAGGTGGCCGCCGCGGTCAAGGGGCTTGAGAACCAGGGCGCCAAGCGGCTGGTGCTGGATCTGCGTCACTGCGCCACCGGCGCGCCCGAGGAGGGCATCGCCGTGGCCAACCTTTTCCTGGAGAAAGGCCTGATCACGTATCTCCAGGGACAGCGCGTCAGCCGCCAGGATTTCACCGCCGACCCCGCCAAGACCGTCTCGCGCCTGCCGCTGGCGGTGCTGGCCAATCGTGGGACGGCGGGCGGCGCCGAGGTGGCCGCGGCCGCACTGTTGGAAAACAAGCGCGCCGAGGTCATCGGCGAGCCTACCTACGGCAACGCAGCCTTGCGCAAGCCCGTGGCCATGGACGACGGGGGCGCCATTATCCTTGCGGTAGCCAAGTACCATTCGCCGGGCGGCAAGGCGATTCAGGACGCCAGGGTGATGCCCTCGGTTCAGGTCATCGAAACAGAACCGGCGGCCGAGACCGAGGAAGAGCCGGGCCCGCCCGAGCCGCGCCCGGGGGTGCGGCCCGAGGACGACAAGACGCTCCAAAAGGCGATTGAGGTCTTGACCAAAGGCAAGGCGGCGGCGGAACCGGCAGCGGCGCCGCCCGAGCCCGCCCGGCCAGAGCCTCGGCGTCTCATGACACCGCTCGGCGAGCCGAAGGGGCCGAAGCGGTAAGGTTGAATTGAGTATGCCTCTGTACGAATACAAGTGTTCGTCCTGCGCCGAGATTTTCGACGTGCTGCAGAAGTTCTCCGACGAGCCGCTGAAGCTGCACGCCGAGTGCGGCGGGGCCGTCGAGCGCCTGCTCTGCCCGCCGGCCTTCCATTTCAAAGGCAGCGGCTGGTACGTGACCGACTACGCCCGCGGGTCCAACGGCAAGAAACTGGACCCGGATGCGGCTCCCAAGAAAGAAGCCGCCTCCTCGCCGGCAAAGCCCGCGGAGAAGAAGACCGAGTCCTCGGCCTCAACCAAGTGACCGGTTCACCGGCCGCTCCATAGCGGCCGCCATCCCCACCGCCAGCAGGCTGGCGCCAACGCCCGCCAGCGCATCGACCGCGTAGTGATAGCGCCCGTACACCACCGCCGTGGCGATGAGGATCGCCATGACGAGCAGGAACCGGCCCACCCAGCGGTGCTCCCTCAACAGCCGCATCATGGCGAAGGCGGCGGAGAAGCCGCCAGCCACGTGGGCGCTGGGAAACACGCTGGTGTGAATCCCGTAGCCGCCGAGCAGCCACCAGTTGAAGCGGCGGAAGACGGTCGTCACGGTGGGGAAGTCCTCGCCGGGAAACACGGTGCGCGGCGGCTCGGAGGGAAAGTACGGAAACAGCGCGTAGCACATGAGGATGGCCGGCAGGAAAACCACCAGAAACCGGTCGATCCGGCTTCGCGCCCCGTAGGCGTAGAGCATCGCCATCGAGAAAACCGGGATGCTGTAGACCAGCGCGTAGGCAAGCTCCAGCAGTGCCGGCAGCACCGGCCCGCAGCACTCGATGGCCGCCCGCAGTCCCCAGTCGTTCAGCAGCGTCTTGTCCCAGGCCACCCAGGCCCGCTCCAGATGGTAGGTGTGGTGCGGCAGTGCAAACCAGCCCATCTCGCGGTAGGCGAGCAGCATCAGCGGAGCGGGATACCAGTCGCGCACGATGCCGAGGAAACGCCGCCGGCGCAGCGAATCCGCGTACGCCAGCAGGACGAAGCCGGTCACTATGGTGAGATTCAGAACGGCGGTGACGAGCGGAACCGGCGCGCGGACCGGCAGGAGCTGAGCCAGCAGTGCCGTGTAGACGAGGTAGGCGATGAATATCCACTCCGAGCGCCGCAGCAGCGAGCCCACGAGCACAGGCTACTACAGCAGCCGGCCAGGCAGGGCACGCACGACGCTGTCCGAGCCGCGGCAGCAGTTCAGTCTTGAGACGGCCCTTGACCGCGACGCCCTTCGCGGTTCTCGCCGGCAGCCGGGGGAGATGGTGGGCCCGGGGGTGAGTTGCGGGATCGTCGTCGCCCGCTAGG
>ERZ1292640.517-Hain-H43-02um-R1-517-length-31410-cov-8_pt1 | contig 31410 bp, 38 predicted proteins | sample MGYA00564404_ERZ1292640 | MGnify/ENA primary metagenome ERZ1292640 (study PRJEB36523, sample SAMEA6512636) | groundwater metagenome | collected 2019-01-08 | study: AquaDiva: Metagenomics assemblies of 32 groundwater samples | reverse complement strand
GAGCTACAAGTAATGCAGTTATCCATAACTCAAAAATTGGAGGGTTATTCAAAGCGCCCTATACTAACTTTTCAAGTTCATCAAAGCCATCTAAGAGTTCTTTAACTTCTTTCTTGGCTTCTTTTATTATTTCCCTACTATCTCTATGAATTACCTCTTCGTGCTTTTCTTTTTTATATTTATTAATGGATAAATCCCATTCATTAGTTTTTATTTCTTCAATCGAAACAAAGAATGATTTTTTAGAAATATCCTTATTCTCTTCTTTATTTCTTTTTTCAAACCTTTCTAAGATGTCAGGTATATCGTTTTGTTGAATTTCGTTTCTTTTATCATCTAAGCTAAATCCATCAGCTTCCATATCATAAAACCAAACTTTTTCTGTTGGCTCTCCCTTAGTAAAGAATAAAACTGCTGTTGAAACTCCTGCATAAGGTTTGAATACTCCTGAAGGCATAGAGATTATTGCATCGAGTCTACATTTTTCCAACAAAAGCTTTCTTATAGATTTATGGGCGTGTGAATTTCCAAATAAAACTCCATCTGGAACTATAACTGCACATCTCCCACCAATGGAAAGGCAATTATACATTAACTCTAAGAATAGAAGCTCAGTTTTGCTTGTGCTTATAGTTAATTCATCAGATTTTTCACTTTCGTTTATAGAGCCCTTGAAAGGAGGATTAGCTAAGATAACATCGTAAACTCCCTTTTCATTATACCTCTTTGATAAAGTATCCTCTCCAATTATATTTGGATTTGTTATCCCATGCATCATTAAATTCATGACTGCAATTCTTACCATCGTTCTATCAATATCATAACCATAAAGAGATTCTTCATCCAATATCTTCTTTTGTTGAGGAGTTAAAGTGCTTACTCCTGCTTTCTGATTAGTCTTTATAATATGTTCATAAGCATTTACCAAAAAACCAGCAGTTCCACAAGCAGGATCTAAAATTCTATCCCCTAATTCAGGGTTTGCAAGTTCAACCATCATTTTGATTATGTGTCTTGGTGTTCTAAACTGCCCATTTTTGCCCGCAGTTGTTAATTCTGATAACAAGTATTCGTAGATATCTCCTTGGGCATCTTGGTTCTGCTCTTTAATATGCAAGTCATTAATTATGTTTACTGCTTCAATTAAAAGCGATGCAGTTGGCAATGAGAAAGTTGCATCTTTCATATAATTGTTATAATGAGAATTTTCTCCGCCCAAACTCCTCATAAATGGAAATACAACATCCCTAACATGCGCAAGTATTTTATCAGAGGGATATTCGCTCCATTCGGACCATCTGCAATTCTCGCGTCCTTCAAATATAGACTTAAATTTAATTCCTTTAAGCCGGGCATTCTGCTCATCAAGAACATCCTTATCTTCAAGTTTCTTCATAAAAATAAGATAAGATATTTGCTCTATCGCCTGAAGCGGATTGCTGATTCCCCCGCTCCAAAACTTATCCCATAGCTTTCTTATTTTTGATTTTAGTTCTGCGTGTAACATTTTATTTAATTGACTTAGATTTATTTTTTAAATATTCTTTCAATCTTAGTTTAGATGGTTTGATTGTTTTTAACTTTTTCACTCCTTTATTCACTTGGTTTTTCGTCTTTTTAGAGGTTCGTTCTTTATCAAACTCCCACTCAATTATTCCGCCTTCTTTTTCTTTTCTGAATTTATTTTCGAGCCTAATCACATTACGCATTTCTTTAATAAACTCTTTTTTATCTGTAATATTAAATGATTGAACAGCACCATAAAAGAAATAGTCTTCTTCTAAATTCTTTATAATCATCGCTTTTATTAGTTGATTCTTCAAAAATTTAGCAGGAAGGTCTATGGTCTTTATTAAATAAATTTTTTTGTCTAATAGGTCTTTAATTTTATAATCTCTCTTATCTTCTGAGATATCCAATATCTCAAATAAGGATTCCTTATAATTTAAGAATTTTTTTATCATCTTCTTTTCATCTTTATTAAAAAGATCCATTGGGAAAGAATCTGCCATTTCCATTGCAGTTGCTTCGCTTGGAAACTCATATTTTAATAGAAACCACGCATGAAAAGCTAAACGAAAGTCAACTTTTCTCTTTATGACTTTCATTGCATATTCATTTTCACGAACAAATATCTCTCTTGCTTCTTCTTCAATTTTAGGGTAAAGATAATCAATCATTCCCCTAACCTTGCTGATCATTTCTGATTCTGGAGCTTTATTTATTAATTTTTTATTCATTTTTCAATATCCTTAAAAGAAAGCCTAAAGGCTTTCTCTTTTTTAGTTAAACCTATTATATCGCTATCGATTTCTCCCTTAATGATTACTTGATTTAACTTCAGATAGTTAATTGAAGAAAACCTCTCATAAAGTCCTTTTTTCTTGATTAGTTCAACTATAGGTGTTTTATCCTCTGGGTAAATTACTTTTTCATATTCTTTGATTGAAACCTTTTTATTTGTTCCAAATAAAATTTCAGTATTCTTTTCTCTAGATAATTCAATAATCTTTTCTTTTAATTCTTTTTCTTTCTCTTCTATCTCTTTTTTCTGTCCTTCGAGTTTTTCATATTCGTCTATTAAGCCATTATCGTTAGCCATTTTCTCTCCAATATTTGTAAGCATCAATAAATATCATAGATTCAGAGTCTTCTAAAAATATATCTTCTATAGGTGTTCTAATTTTTTTCTTGTTTATTTCTATTATTCCAAGAATAAAGGGGGAATGTTCGTCTTGCCGTATCTCGTTCAAAATTGCCCCTTCTTTGCCTACTCTGCATTTACAAGGGGTTGTAATATTATCGCCAAGTATGCATTCCCATCCAGAAATCTGTTCATCTTCATCCTTACAGTCAACAGTTGCATCTTCTATTATCTTTTCAAATAAGATTCTGTTCTTATCGTTCAGTTTCGTTTTAATCATATTATTTGCTCTCCTTTTCCAAACAACACTTCTTATATTTCTTTCCACTTCCACACGGGCAGGGTTCGTTTCTGCCTATTTTTACTTGAGACTTATTATTCTTATAGTATTTGCTGATTTTATTAGAAATATGCGCATAGAAAAACCTTTTTATTTCATAATGCCTTTGTTTAAATGGTATTTGCATATTCATTACTAATAAATCGATTATTTCTTTAGCCTGTTTTTCATCTATTCCTTCTAAATCAAAGATGCTTCCTTTTGAATAATCATAAGTTAACGAAAAACTCCAATTTGCAGGTTTATTTTCATTATTTTTTAAATAAAAGTCAATTATAGCATTAGTGCAATCGCAATTTCTAGCAACGCAGTAATTATCCGAAACGTAATAATCACTTGAATTGAGTTTTAGACTGATTTTGGTTTCCCGCCCAAATATTACCGAATAATTGACAAGTTTTCCTGGAAGATATTCTTTAATCACTCTTTTTCTTTCTTGTTCATCATAAATATCGCAAAGCACCGCAGTATTTTCTTTGGTTACTTCTATTGATTCTTTTGATGATTCTCCGCAATAGGAGCATAACGCCTCTCTTTGAAAGGTCAGCGTCTGATTATGGTTTACCTTGATTTTTCCAACATCTGATTTAAATTCCTTATTGCATTTTTTACAATTGAAATACAATATTGCCATCTTTATAATCCTCCCCTAAATGCTTTGTGCGTTAACATACGTAAATCAAACAATTCCAGAACCGAAAAGTTTAAATTGTTAGCAGTAGTAGTTAATTCAGGCAGTAATGCGCTGTGGCGTTTCATCCTCAATGATGAGACAAAATAGGTATCGGCTCCTTGAGCCCTGATTGCTGCCCTCATTTTCTCACAACCTCTTTTATTGAGTTATAATCTAAGTCTATAAGACTAAAATTAGATATTTTATGATACTCTCTCTCCCGAACTGCTTGCGCAGATGTATCTATAAGCGAAGGTTTATAGAACTTGGAAAGAACAATATCTTCGGGCTTTAATGTATTAACTATCTGGCAGATATGCTTATAAATCATATCTTTAATTTCGTGAAAATGACCATCAAAATCATTGCAAATCTCAATATTCACTTTTTCAGCCAGTTTGGTCTTAGAGATAATTCGTTTTAATAACAGAACAATGACGGCTGTGTGGAATCTTATACGCAATCTTGTCCTATTCATTTTCTCATCTTCTTTTTTGATATTTAGTTCGCCAGATCTAAAATCATGAAGAATATTATCCCTAATATCTTGGCTGAGATTTACACCATATACTTCTTTTTTATCAACTATAATTACAATCGCATAATCTTTCTCAAAAATGTCCCTGCCAGATTTATCTATTTGAAATAGAGTTATCATCTCACCAACTCTCCCCTGAATGCTTTGTGCATCAAAGAGTTAAATAACTTTTCAGAGTTTTTACTAACTTTTTTAACATTTTCTTTCAGTTTCTCAACTTGCTCAACGATTTTAGCAAATTTTTGCTGAAGAGGAAGAGGGGGGAGGGAGATTTTTATAGAGTTTATTTGATTGGAGCTAATGTTTGGCTGGAGTGACGTTGAACAATATTTATCTACTTCTCGCTTGAACTCGGAAGTATAGCAATAATGTAAAAGATAATTAGCTAAAACTTTATTCTTATCAATTAAAAATCGTCCAACTCGCTGATTTAATAAACAAGGAAGGTCGTGCTCACGTATTTGCACAATTTTTACAGAGCCCAGAGACTTGATAATCGGACGAGTCATTGATAACACTATGTCTCCTGCTTTCAAACTAAACGACCTATATTTTTCTAAATATTTATTTGGTAAAAAAGTCTTATCCTCCCAGATTAAGATATTATTCCATACATTTGTAATTTTTACTAATTTTATTCCATCGTTTGTATAATCTTTACTTTTAAAAGCAAAGCCTCCTTGTAGAGGCGCTACTTTTCCAATTTCTACCAAATCAAAACTATCTTTCAGAAACATCTCATTAAAAACACTCTTTAGATATTCGTCAAAAAGATTACTTGTCTTCTTGCCTCTTTCCTTTAGCTTTTCTGCTTTTTCCAAAATTTTGACAATTCTCTCTTGTTCTTTTATGTCTGGTTTCTCGTTGGAGAAGGGGATGGGAATTTTTAATTTTGAAACAATAAACTTAGATATTTCTTTGAAGGTGGCGCCACGACCGATCGAGTTAAGATAGTTTTCTTTAGATCTTAACCAATAATAAAGATACTCTGAAACAAGTTGATCCTTTTTACAAATAAAATTCTTAAATTCTTGATTTGAGCACATTTCAGTTCCAGCTATTGCTACCTTTCCTATTGGAGCTCGTGAAGTCAACATGACAGTTCCTTTAGGAAAAAGATTTATTGAAGCAGACTCTAATCCTTTCTTTGTAATTTTCTTTCTCGTCTCGTAATAATATCCATTATTTCCATTTCCTATTTCAGCAGGAGTTATCCAATTGATAATGCCCCCTTCCCAATATTCACTTTTAATTGTCGAAGGAGTTGAACCAGAAACAATTTGTGAAACTTCTCCAAGTTCAACTTCTTTCCATTCAATTTTATTTTGTTGTTTCATTTTCCAAAAACCTCCCCTTTCCAATAATATACAATAAATTTCACTAATGGTCCGATACACATAATAATTAAAATTAAGAAAATAGAAGTAATTATCCAGTAAGTCAGAGGATAGTTTTTAAGATTGATGCTTTGAACAATAAATGCATAAATAGTTGTCAGAGCGATTATCCCTCCAGTAAAAGCAATAACTCGGTTAGACTTTTCCTGATTTTTTTCTGCTTCTTTTCCTTCTAAATAATGAAGCCCACCGGCAGTAATAACCCATTCATAAGTTCTATTTTCTCCTTTTCCAATTACCCAACGCCTTAGTAAATCAATTTCAATTAAAAATTCAATATTATTCCGTAATTCTTCACCAGAAATATGAAACTTTTTAGCAAGATAATGATTATCTAAATTTTCTTCTCTAAACCTTATAGGAGCTATTTTAAATATTTCTTTTAAAATATTAGTTTTAAGTGATAGCTTATCCATTTTCATCCTCCCAATTAATCTCCCCCTTTAATATTTCAACAAAGGGAGGATACATATTCTTATCATGTTTATGGTTTATGTCTTTGTTTTTGGCAGATTTTACAGATTTAACAATTTTATCATAATATTTTGGATATTCTGCCTTTATTCTTCTTAATTTCTTATTTAAATAATCTTCTTTGCATTCTTCCGAGCAAAATAAAAGCACTTTTTCATCATTAAACTGGTGTGCCAGCCAAATTCCAGAATCGAACTCTTCTTTGCAGGATTTACATTTTTCACTCATCTTCATCCTCTTCTATATAAAACTCTCCGCTTTGAAGAGTCTTCTTTCTTTCAGATACACTCATTTTTCCATAACAATCTAAGCACAAGAATCCTTGATATAATTCAGCTTTTTCTTCTGGGACCAGTATTTGGTTTTTGCATAGAGAACACCTCTTAGAAACGCTGTTTAAAAATTCATCAATTTCTCTGCTAAACGCTTCGTTATCTTCCTCTTCCTCATCTTTTTCAACAAGCTGGGCATGCGCATGAAATCCCAATGCAAACATATGCCTCGCCTTATCTTTTTCACTCATGCCCTGAAGAAAATTTTTGGCTTGCTCCCAAACCCCCATGTCAAAAATCCCATTTGCATCCACTCTCAACTCTTCCATATTGCCATCGTCCCATTCAAAGTTCATAATTCTGCTTGGTTCTTTTGGGTTCTTTCCTGCTTCCTCACCATGGACTTCCATATACATTTCAGAAGGAGTCTTTCCAGTATCACTTTGTTTCCTCACATAATTATACCAATGATAGAATGCTTCCTGTTGCTTTCTGTCTTCTTCATCATTTTTTGGTTCAGGCTTGTCTTTAAAGAACTCATTCCACGCCATGTCAAACTCCTTTATACTTCTAAGTCCCTCTTTTTTTATTTCTTCAATGTTCATCTTCTCTCTCCAAAAACATCAAAAATCGAAAGATTTATAAATTTAATAGTTTTGTATTCTTCATAATAGATGAAAGAATTCTGACGAATCCCGTGCTCGCTTTGCGATGATGCGGTTAGTAGGATAGACGAATTCTCAATTCTATTATGCATTTCTTCGCCTCTCAATATTTAGTAAATTATCTATAACTAAACTTAATTGATATTCAACGCTTCCAATTTTTAATTGGCTTTCTTTTACAACTTCAGTTTTATTATTCACAACATGCACTAATTTCATAAAAGCCTTATATTGAAAATCATCAACAGAAATAAAAATAATGCAATTATCATGTTTCTTTATAAATTCTAAAACTTCTGCAAAAAGTCCAATATTATCTTTCGAGCTCATAATCTTTATTTTCTCAAAATAAGTTCTTATTCTATCTCTTTTAATCGTATTTTTTATATGGCTCAGATATATCTTTCTATCTCGTGAACCCTTATAATGCCTAAATCTCTTAATTTTCTGGAGCAGTTCTTTAATTTTATTTTTCTCAATAATATTATAACCAACCAAATTTTCAGAATAATCAATAAAAATATAGTAGTCGAATTCTTTCATCCCTTCACCTCCACAATTAGATTCCCCTGCGTTTGAGATATAAAGATGCCACATTCTTCTTTAAGGTGCTTCTTGAGATGCGAAGAAGTTCTGAAAGTATCCTGATTGTCCCTAACATATTCTTTGATAGTTTGTGCTTGATAATATTTTTTCAAGAAGCTGAATAATGGAATAATATCCGTCCAATGTCTGCCCAAGAGGTCTTTTTTGTTTTTGACGAAACTAAGAGTTTTTTCTTTATCTATCTGGGCAAGTCTTTCCAGCAAAACAACATCTGTTTCTATATTTTCTTTTTTGAAATTCTTTTTAATAAACTCAAAATCACTAATTTGAGAGGCTAGGTACGTCAATTGTCTCTTATTATATCTGCCGCCAATATGCCTATTAAGAAGTTTTCTTGCAATTTCTCCATTTTTGAGTTTATTTTTATCAAATATATCAATAATCTCCCCCAGATAATTTATCAACTCATGACGCTCGTTGATTGCAGCTTCAAAACGGCCAAAGTTCTCTATAATGGTTTTTAGGTCTTTCTCGTACAAGGCTGCGGAGAAAAGCAGAGTTTTGTCGTTCAATGACTTTGCAATTTCTTTAATAAGCTCTGTCTTTTCCTCGAGAGAGGAATATAAGATAGTTTTATCAGAATCATCTACAAAATTCTTAATTTCTGCTAGTATCGGATTCTTTAAGTTGATTAAAAATTGCAAGCACTCATGCTTCCTGAATATCTTTTTGATCTTTTCCTTGTATTTTATAAAAGATTCGGCATTCTCAATAATCTCATCCCTGAGATATTCATTCTTTAAAATTCTATCAACTTTGTTCTCGGATATCGCCCTTTTAACAATAATTTCAGAAATCAACTCATTTAAGTCGTACAATTCCTTATCATATTCTTCATCATCGTAATCGTCATAACCATTCGAATATTCGTCATCTTCATTTTCTTCCAATATCTTCTCGGAAAGTTCATCATAGTTTTTAGAGATATAATTATGCAGTTCTATTAACTGCTCAAAAGTTAAATCGGGTAAAACCGCTTCAGCTTCGCTGATAAGCTCTGATGAAAAGTTTTTCTTAAAAGAAATCAATAAATCGCTCTTGTTTGTGCTTTTTCTCAGATTATACTTTTTTATCCAATCAGGATTGTCTTGCAACTTTGATAGAATCATCTCTTTAAGCTCGTTGTGGCTCATCTTGTCTAAGTTTTTAATAAAATCATCCGCATCCCAAAAATCGCCTTTTTTATATATTAGATATAAAGCAACTGCATGTTTACAGTTTGTTCCATATGGGCAGGAGCAATCCCCATCAAATGATTTCAGGTCAACTTCAGTTTTATACTTTCTCGAACCTTGGACTTGTCCGTAAATAGTATCGTTAATCTTTATGCAATATTCTACTGAATCTATATATCCTTCCCCTCTTTCAATTATTTTATCAGAGTATCTCTGTTCAAATTTCATTTTATTATCTTTAAAAAAGGAGATGGCTCGAGCCATCTCCATTCATGGTTATTTGAATGGGTTAAAGTAAGAAAATCTTTGGCTCTTGAAACGGCCACATAAAATAGGCGCAGCTCATCATCTCTCTTTATCTTGCTTAGCTCGTCAAAATAAAAAGGAAGTATTCTGTCATTACAGCCTGCAATAAAAACATGCTTCCATTCCAAGCCCTTTGCACTATGAATTGTGCTCAAGATAACCTTGTTTTTGTCTTTTTCTCTTCTCTCCATGTCTATTAAGCTGTCTAAAAATAAACCAATTCCTTCTTGGTTAAAATTGAAGCCTTCATATAGTTCTTTCAATGTTTCGATGTTCTCTTCTTTATCACTTATTTTTTCAGGTTCATAAGAATATTTTTTTGATATTGTTTTATAATAATCGAATAGCTTGAGAAAAGAGTCAATTGGATTTTTAGAATCGTCCTTTATTATTTTGTATAGCTTAGAAAGGCTATTCGATAATTCCAAAGATAATCCCATGTTATCAATATTGCCGAGAGCATCTAATATTGGGATGTTGTTTTTGTAAGATATCTCCTCAAATTTTGCAATCTTGGCTTTTCCAACTCCTCCAATTAAACTAACAATTCTCTCAAACTCAATTCTTGAGTGTGAATTTACTTTCAATCTAAGAAAAGCAATTATATCTCTTATTTCTTCCCTTTCCATGAATCCGCGTGCCCTTGACAGATGACAGGGAATCTTGCTTCTTCTGAAGGCCCTTTCTATCTGCTTCCCTATATTGTTTGTTCTAAAAAGTATCGCAATATCATCAAGTTTTTCTTTGTTTTTAATTAATCTCTTTGCGTCCAATACAAGAAATTCAATCTCGTCATTAAATGAAAAAAAGTTCTTTAGCCGTATATTTTCGCCCTTGCCACGGGTGCATCTCAATTTTTTGTCTATCTTAAATGATAAGTTTTTTATTATCTTGTTTACTGCTTCAATTATCACTTTATTTGAGCGATAATTATCCTCTAATACGATTTTTTTATGCTTTTTGTCAAATTTAAAGATTAATTCATTTGATGCACCGCGCCATGAATATATATTCTGGCAATCGTCTCCAATTAGACAAAGATTATTATTTTGAAGCAACTCGAGAATATTTCTCTGCACAACATTTAAGTCTTGCGCTTCATCTACCATAATCGCTTTGAACTTATCAGAATAAAAATTTCGCAATTTATCGTTTTTTTCAAAAAGTTTGTAAGTAAAAAGAAGAATATCATCAAAATCAAGCATATTCGACTCGCTCAGTTTTTTTTGATATTCTTTGTAGACTTTAATCCCTAGTTTTTTTATAATAGGGCTCACCTTGACAATTTCTCCGCCAATATCTTCTTCTGTTAAGCCGCCATCTTCTTCAAATTCACTTTTTTCATCAAGATCTTGATGATGAATTCCCGCATTTTTGAATCGGTTTATTCTGTCTAAGAAATAAAATATAGTCTCGCTTGTTGGTTTTAACTTTAACTTTAGTATAATTTCTCTTATAACTTTCTTTTTATCATTATCTTCAGTTAACAAAGTAAAACCTGACTTTATTCCTGCTTCTTCACAATGATCTCTTAGCATCTTCAAGAACAAAGAGTGCATTGTACCAATATAAACGGGGACCATTTTTGTGCGCTTTTTTATCTTTTCAAGCATATCTTTAGCAGCTTTATTAGTAAATGTAGTCATCATTATCTCTTCAGGGAGGCACGTGTGATTTTCTACAAGATTAATGTATCTCTCGACTATAGTTGTGGTCTTGCCCGTTCCTGCACTTGCGATTATTAGAAGATTTCCTCTTGAAGTATTAATTGCCTCAATTTGTTTTTTGTTTAATTGCACGTTATCTTGTTTCATTCTTCATCCCCCATTTTTATCTCTTTTCTTATCATCTCTCTCATTTTTGTATTTACTGTCTTTCCCTCTCGTTCACAAATCTTCTCGAAATAAAGAAATTCGCTTTTATATAATCTAGTTGAAACTATCTTTCTCTCTTCTCCACTTAGGGGATGATTTTTTAAAACCATAAAAAAGTTATAACTGAGAAGTATTTAAATCTTTCTAAAAAGGTGTATACACCTTTTTCCTAATTATACGCAAGTTCTTCTTTTCTCAAAACTTTATGTCCCAAATTCAAGGTTAATGGAATAGGCACATTGACTTCTTTATCTTCTTTCTTAAAGGTCATCATAAGTAAAATAAAGACGTTATTTGTCTTATATGTTACTGACATTTTGATATTTTGAATAAATTTCAGATTATCCTTGCTTATTCCTAAATTCTCGCTTGCATCTATTATCTCTACACCGCATATAAGATTTTCATGGCTTACATCCAAAACAAAATCTCCAATATCTAAGGATGCTTTTACTTTTTCCCCATCAGATATGAAGAATATATCATTTTCAGAATCGTAGTCTATCGTTTTAATTGGTTTTGCCATTTTCTACTAGTATTCCAAGCACTTATAACTTTTAAACCTTTTGAAAGTTTGATCTCAACTATTGTTATCAGAGAGTATTTGCCGCTCATTTTAAACCATAACTTAAATCTGTCTTTACTTTTTCCTTGTTCAACCTTCTGTAATTTGTTTGATTGAGATAAAAAGCTTCTAACCATACTTTCATTCACAGGACGCTCTTGACTTCGCTTATAGAAATGTGGATCAAATGAGATATCATCTTGCTGTAATTTTTCAAGAAAACCCTTAACATCTTTTAATTCCATTTATTTCCACCTAAGCTTATTACACTTAACAACTATCATTTCAAGCTGTTCTTTTGTAAACATATCCAAAGGACGAGCATCAGCAAGGGGATGCTCTGCGAAACTCTTAAGCTCAATGTGCTTTGCTCTAATGAAAACTTGCTCTAAAAGTCTAAGGAACTTGAGTTGTTCAGCATTATAATGCTGATTTTTGTCCGCTACGAACTTATCAAATTCCCATTTGATCATCTCTTGAGGATCTGGAAGACCTTTAATTTGAATTAATTCCCTTAGAAACAAAACAAAATCTTTTGATTGCTGTATATTTTCAATAGTAAACGAAGGATTAAGTTGTTTTAATTTAGATTCAATTTCTAAAAGCTCTTTAGCAGTTACTCCCTCGCCATCTCTGATCTTCTTAATTAGTGGATTTGAATAAATAAATTCTTGTAGTTCTCCGCTTTCTTTAACTTCCATTAGTTCTTTTTTAACATCAATAACTACATCTGGAGCATTAATTCTTAGCATGTTTTTTCTTTCTTCTTCATAGAAGATCATCAAAGGAGAAATTTCTCTGACTAAAAAGTCAACATCTTCAAAAGTTATCTCTTCCCAGAAAAGTTCTTTTTGAATTCTTACTAAATCGTCTCTTTTCTGCTTTATTGCATCTAGGTTCTTATCCCAAATAGAATCCACTCGTTTAATAACAAACTCCTGAACATCTGCAATCTTATCTTTCCTATTTTCCTTGATATAGTCAAAAAGCTTAACACATTTGGAGATAAACCCGTATACTTTTGAGTTTTCTGATGGAGAGTAAATTAATAGGGGAGCTATTTCTTCCCTTAATTCTTTAACGTGTTGCCTTAAGTCAAACTTAGCTGAAATTACCTTCTTAATCATCTCTTTCTTTTCAATAACTAAAGGCGATTCTATGTCTATTCCCTTAATAGTATCAATTATCTGTTTTTCAACAACCTTTCTTTCTTTATCACTAAGTTTCTTTTCTAAAGCGTCAACTTGCTCCAAGAAGATTCTTGTTTTAGCATCTGTTCCAGAAGACTTTTGTTTTAGAACATTAAGCTTATGCTCAAGCACATTAGACCAATCTCCAAACTTAAAATCTAAGATTAAGAAATCTTCTTTTGTATGCTGTCCATCTTTATTTGTTGGAAGCCATTCTCTATTTTCACAGGCAGAAAAGTTTCTAGTTCCTCTTCCCAACATCTGCCAAAATCTAATCGAAGAAATAACTGGTTTAACAAATACTAAGTTCATTATCTCAGGGATATCTATTCCTGTATCTAAGACTCCGACAGACAAAGCAATTCTAGGGCTATCTCGTTTCTCAAATCTTTTAACTTCATCCATATATCGAGATTTGTCTGAAGTAATAACCTTTACATCTTTAGCTAAAGTTGGATATAATCTCTGAAATAATACTTCTAATGCCTCTGCATGTTTTACACTTGCACAAAAGAATATGCTCTTGCAAGGGCGATTATCATCAGACTTATAGCACCTATCTATAAACTCTCGAATTATTAACTCGTTAGTTTTTTCATCAGTAAATAACTTCTCAAACTTAGAGCCAGGAGTTTGAAACTTTTCGGGCTCTTCTTCCTGCACCTTTAATGCCTGTTGTAATTCTTTACTTAATTTTTTACCTTCAATACCTAAGGATAAAATCTTTGTTTCAATTATATCTGCCACATAAGGCACAAGGACTTTATCATTTACAGCATCCCAATAATCATATCTAACTGTTGGTTTTCCTTTTTCACAATTGAATAGATTAAAAGTATCTTTTGAATCTTCAGAAGAAGGTGTCGCAGTTAATCCTATTTTTAAACAATCAAAGTATTTGAAGATATCATTATTTCTATCGTAATAAGATCTATGTGCTTCATCAAAAACAATTAAGTCAAATGCTCCTGCTCCAAATTTTTCATAAAATTTGCCTCTCGGTTTTTGCGCAGACATTAATGTTTGAACCGTTGAAACATAAAATCTTGCAGAGTCAGAATATCCTTCATCATTCAATTCGCAAATAGGACTATCTGGGAAGAATTTTTTAAATCCTTTTTCTTTAGCTTGGTTTCCTAAAGAAATTCTATCTACAACAAATAAAACCTTCTGAGCATATTCTGCTTTTATTAATCCTTCAATTATAGCCATTGCTACTCTTGTCTTACCTGTTCCAGTCGCCATATTGATAAGTGCTTCTCTATGTCCTTTAGAAAAATGCTCCAAAACTAATTTGACCGCTTCTATTCCCCTTCGTCTGTCAACTATTTTTGGATTAATCTTGGCATTGACAGGATCTTTTCTCTTGTTCATTAAACTAATAATTCTATGAATATCTTTTTGATTAAACGGCAATAGAATCTGTCTTCTTCTATCTAAATCATCAACATAATACCATTTATGTCCGTTTGTTAAAAATATGGGTATCTTTATTCCAGTTTGTTTTTCGATATCATCCCTATAAGTTCTTGCTTGAATATCCCCCTTTTCAACATCAATTGATGTTTTCTTTGATTCAATTATTGCGATTGGACTTCTATCTTCATCTAACAATAAATAGTCAATGAACCGATCCACGCCTTTTTCAATTCCTGCTTCACGACCAATATACTCTTTGGTTTTAAATTTTGATTTAACTGGATTAACTTCTTCTTTAACATAATGCCCTCCAATTTTCCAGCCGACTCTTTCTAAAACAGGATCAATCCATTTCTTTCTTGTTTGTTCTTCACTAGGCTTCATATAATTAATGAGCAAACATTCTATAAAAACCTATTCTTCCTCAAGACATTTATGCTTACTTGAGCTTATTTCGAATCATTTATTAATTCCTCTTGACTCTTTAAGCCATGTCAATCCGCTTTGGCCCAGCAGGCCTCGGTCCTGCTTCAACAGCTCTTGAAATCTTAGAAACCTATCACAAACTGGGATTGAGAGCGTGCGAAATTGCGTTTACTTATAATGTTTATATTAAGCCCCAAGATGCAGAAAAAATAAAAGAAAAAGCGCAGGAATTGGATATTGAACTAAGCATTCATGCACCTTATTTTGTTAATCTGAATTCAGAAGAAGAAAAAAGAGAAGCAACAAAAAAACGCATTCTCGCATGCTGCGAAATTGGCGAACTCTTAGGCGCGAAGGTCGTTGTCTTTCATCCCGGATATTATTCAAGAAAAGGAAAAGAAATTGATTATGAAAGCTCATATCAAAGAATCAAATTGGGAATAATTGATATAATGAAAGTTGCAGCAGATAATAACTGGAAAATAAAAATTGCTCCAGAGACTATGGGAAAAATAAATGTTTTTGGCAGCATTGAGGAGATTTCGCGGTTGGCAAAAGAAACTGGCTGTAGTTTCTGCTTAGACTTCGCGCATATTCTTGCGCGAGATAAGAAAGTTGATTACAAAAAGATTGAAGAGTTTTTTCCTCAGAAAGAATGGCACTGCCATTTCTCAGGAATTGTTTATGGCGACAAAGGCGAAAAGCATCATATTTCTACAGAAAAAAGCGCTTGGAAAGAATTGCTTGAGAATCTGCCTAAAAAAGAAATAAGAATAATTAACGAGAGTCCTTCAATGGTTGAGGATAGTGTTGAGGGTTTTAAGATTTGGAAAAAGATTAATTAAAATTCTGGTAAGCGCCCAGTATTCATCTGCATCATGATGGCTTATGTTAGCGCTGCTGTCTTAATTCCTTTTCAATATCCCCTAAATCAAAACAATAAACTTTTTTCCCATTGAATTCTGAAATTTTATTCTTGAAAGATTTGGCGAATACTGCAAAAATTTCTTTTCTTTTTTCATTATGCCAATCAACAAATTTAGCCCTTTCTTGAAGTTTATTTAAAACTTCTAATGCATTTACTTTATCTTTCCACTTGCACTCTCCAAACAAAGCTTCTTCTTTAGATTCATTTAATGCCAAAATATCTATTTCATAAACGCCCTTATCAGAATTCTTTGATTTATTCGGCTTGCCCCATTGATTGCCTATACTCCCAAAAGATAGTTTGTTTAATATCTTTTTATCTTTAATTAAATTCAGAATGAATTTTTCAAATTTTCTTCCTAGAAAAGTATTAAACTCGTTATCAAAAAATCTCTTTAGCTCATTAAATCTTTCTTGTTCTGCATAGGATTTGTTTTTATCATAAAAATAAAACCAAAAAGACAGGAAGTTATCTATAATTTCATATCTTCCCAATCTTGACTTATTTGGATTTTCAGTCAAGGGAGTTATTTTTCTGACAAGATTAAACTCTTTTCTTAAAGTCTCTAGATATTTTATAGTTTCGTTGGATTTATTATTAAATAAGCTGGAGATTTCATTAAGCTTTGTTTTTCCTTCAGAGATGGCAGTTAAAACAGTATTATAGGTTCTTGAATCCTTGCCAAATTCTATTGAGAGAATTGCTTTTCCTTCTTCTTTTAATTGGCAGTCTTTTGAGAGGATTAAATTAACTATGTTCTCTTTTGAACTTTTCTTTAGATTTAGCATTTCATAATAATAAGGAACACCTTCAAATACCGCCCAGAGTTCAAAAAACTCTTCAAAACTAATTTTTAATTCTTTAAATAGTGAGAAAATATCCAGATTTTCTAGGTGGATTTCATGCGTTTTTCTTCCATACAACGGAGATGCAGAGTCGTAAAAGACTTTATGCATCGTGGAATAACTAGAACCTGCTACGGCAAGTTTAAATTTTTTATTGCTATTTTTTCTTTCATCAATAATTTTTTGTATCTCTCCAAAAATAGACTTGTCTATATTTAAAAAATTTTGAAATTCATCAATTATCACAGTTTTTCCCTGCTCGAATAGATATTCTAAAAGCGAACCAAAACTCTTGAATTTGGGCAGTTTATGTTCATTAGATATCTGTTCTAAAATCCAATCAGAGGTTTTATCCGGCCAAATAAAAAGATAGATAGAATTTTGAAGAGTTTTTCTTAAAAGTAAGGTTTTTCCGATTCTTCTTCTTCCTTTAACTATTAAAAAAAAGTTATTCTTGGACAAATCTTCAATTTGTTTTATTTCTTTCTCTCTGCCTATAAACTTTATGTTTGTCATACATTATGTATTTAATACATACTATTTAAATCTTTCCACTAAAGCTGTCTATTTTGTTTTCATCTTATGGATAACTGCATTACTTGTAGCTCTCTGCGTTGCAGTTCTCCAGACAGAAGCGTACCAAATGTGCCACAAGCTACGCAGTTTTCTGTATCAAATTAAAATACCAGCCTGTTATGAAGGGGTGAATCTTTCAGCCTTTCATTACCAAGACCAAGTTTATTTCTCAGGCCTTTAGAAGGATTGGAATAGTAAGCATATGCTTCTCCGTCTTGCTCAAGCCAATAAGCGCTATCAATCCTACTTAAATTTTTCATCTCAGCTATTCTTCTCAGCCAATTTATAGCAGATTCATCTGCGTCTTTTATCTTCAATTTTCTGGGAGCATGATTTCTCATGCCTAATATGAAATCTGCATATCCTCTCAAGACATCTGCAAATTTATGAGTTTGATTGCTTCTTAAAATCAAAAAAACGATGAGGCGCTCGTTTTTTGGATGCTCGAGAATCACCACGCTCTTCAGAGAGTGGTTTTCAAGATTCTCGACATAACAAAATGATAATCTTGATAAGCGAAGGTATTGTCCATCCAGTCTGTAATTAATTTAGGAGTGTATATCTCTTCTTTTAAATCTCCTAATGGCTCTGATGGCTGCTTTATTCTCTCCGCCTTAATCTCTTTTTGAGCTAAATCTGGATGTGCATCGAAGAAATGCAACGCGGGAATTATATCTGCTGGCTGATAAGCAAAAAAAGTAACTTCTTTTGAGTCTGATTCAACTATAATCTTTTTATCTTCATCAGAAAATAATATTCTCATTTGATTAATGCCCCATAACATCTTGAAAGAACACTTCTCTTCCGCAGTCTTCAATAATTTCTTGTCCTGTAAAATACTTATAATCTCCTCTTATCTGAAAGTTATACTGAAAACTATATTCTGGCTCTGTAAACCCATTCAGCCCTCTAAAAGGGCAATCATCCTTAAAAGCTGTTAATGCTCTTCTTAAAAATGGAAATACACAATTTTGATAATAAGATGGAGATAAAGATTCGTCAGGCATACTTTGATAACTCATCCTCCAAACTGGAACGTCTTTGAAAAATACCACCTCACTTCCAGGAGCTAAAATTCTGCCTGCATAAGAATCGTGATATCTCCACAAACCATCAACAAACTCATAATCTTTATGCCCTGATAATATTGGAACCTTGCATCTATGTTTTTGCCTTATTTCTCCTGGCGCGGCGTATGTATTTCTATGCGCCTTTGCAATAAACTCCAATAGCTCTTCTCTGTTAATTTCTTGGACTTTCATGCTTTACTTCCCAAGGAATAGATTTTTTCCCGGCAGTCATTAATCGTAAAAGTTATCTCTTGTGATTTTGCCATTTGAGACAGATAACGGCTCACGGAAAGTTTATTCAGACCTAATTTTTTTGCAATTTGGCTAATAGTAGTATCCTTGCTTTCTCTAAGTACTTGAGCTAATTGTTCTTTTCTTAACTCAGGATCTCTTCGATTAATAGCTGGGGATATTCTTGCATAAAGTTCTGTTGCTTGTTGAGCTAATTTAGTAAATTTTGCTGAATCATGCATTACAGGTAATAGATAATCAGCATTCATTCTTTTAAGCTCCGGACCATCAGAAAGAGCGTCCATCAAAGGTACGAGATATTGCATATAAAACTCTCGGCCTTTAGAGGTAATAGATACCTTTGACCTTTGATCAGTGCTCCATGAAGAAAATTTTGCATGCCCTTGTCTTAAAAGTCCACTTAATACTTTTGATACACTTTGACGTGATTTATTTAAATCTTCTGCGAGAGCTGTTGGATTTACTTTATCTCTTTTTTTAAGCTCTTGATAGACTTGTTGTGTCAAAGCGCGCTCGCGTGATACAGTTTGCGGTTCATTCAATATAGCTACAAATTCATACATAACAACTCTTTTTGATTTTGGTGAATTTCCCACAGAGCTAAAATTGACAAGTCCTGCTTCTCTTAGTTTATTCAAATGATCAAGCACACTCTTAGCATCTAAGGATAAAGATTCACAAATCTCTACTTCACTAACACCATTTTTTGCAAGTATAGTGAGTATTTTAATTCTATTACTTGGAGCACGAGAATTTCCCTTAGATACTGTTGAACCTAAAATAGAATACATACTTCTATTGTTTCTTACTGCAAAATCTAACGAGAATGCGGAAATAGGAAGTCCGTAATGTCTACCTGCACTAGTAATCTTATACCCTGTATTTAATATAATCTCTCCTTCAGATAATATCTCTTCTATTGCAACCATACCTATGGGATACAAGCTTTGAGAACAATAATTCTGAAATGCCTGCTTGTCAACAAGATAGCCTCTATTTTGCAATGTTCGCCCAACCTTACTTTGAATTTCAAGACCTGATAAAGCATGTTCAGTTTCCAAATGCAACAAAGTCAAAGACTTCATTTCAGTATTAACTACATTAAGTATCGCATCTAATCGCCCTTCTAAATCTGAAGGAAAGGGATTCTCTCTTACTTTTGTTCTTTCCATTTTATTATTTCAAAGCTTCCAAATCTCCAGAGTATCTCTGAATTGAGCGGTTGATTAATACTGAGTTTGTCATTTTGCATCTCCCCTAAATATTTCCGACTTTTCTTTAAATCTTGGGTGAGCAGTAAAAAAATCGTAATAAACTATGCCTGCTTTTTCGTCAGCTTTCAATACATCCAACATTGCTATTTGAGCTAATGTTTTTTTGTCTGATAAAGAATCAACTCCTAAAAAATTAGCTCGTCTATGAGAATTTCCCCATACGAAAATAATTTTGTCAGTCATAACATGAAAACCCCATTCAGGATGCTGATTAAGTGCTAATTGCTGAGTAGTATATAAAGCAAGCGCTTCATTTAATTTTATTATTTCACTTGTGTTTATCCCAGATGTTCTAGCCATATCCACATATCCTTCTTTTTGTTCTCCTCTTAATTCTCTAAATAATGCTTTTGCCAGAGCATCAGTTAATATGATTTCAAAATAAGGGCTATTCCATAGGAATTCTGAGGTTACCCAATTATCTTGATAAACACTTGTTTCAAGAGCGCCGGGGCTATTTTTTACTCTTTGTTGTCTTGCTAAGAAATTATTTGGTAATAGCAAAATATTATGGCATGCACTATAAAAAAATGTTGGTGGTGCTAAACATTTTGGTCCATAGCCCGCGCGCGCATTAGTTTCATCTTCCAATTCAGAAATTCTCATTAGATATTTGACGCTTCCATGAACTTCTATTCTCGGTTTTTCTTTAAATTTAGCTTTCCAAGTGTTTTCTATCTCCACAATTCTCTTTTCAGCATTTTCACCGACAATCTGAGAAGTTAATTCTATTGGATTAGGTGGATCTACGAATAGTTCAGTTCTCTTCAACATAAAAGAATATAATAATTTTTCGGTTGGAAAATTATAATCTAAGGCGCCGCCTACTTTAGTTTCGCATCCAGCCAAGAGTTTTTTATCAACTTTCCAGATATCATTAAGGCTTTTTACTTTAGTTCTTAGTGTTTTCATATTAATTGTCCCTCCAAATTTCTTGTGCTATAACTATAATCTGGAGCAGGAGAAGTAACAGGTTCGCTACCAAATTCCTTAGCCCATTCTTTTACTTTATCTACTGTTCTAGACAGCACATTTTTTCTGGGAGGTAGATAATCTGCACGTCTAACATAAAGACCCATTCCCCACATAAAAAAACCAGATCCGAAAGGAATACTGGATTCTTCAATATTCTTATAATATGAACCTACAATCAGACCTGTTCCAATAACTGCGCTCGCTGGAGAACCCAATTTATAAATTGTATCTTTTCTATCTTGAATAATTGAATCTAAGCATCCCCTTCTTAGTGCTCTTTCTTCTCTTTTATCATCATCTTGGTTACTATACCATGAAATAACACATCCAGCAATAGCGAACGGTATTGAAACGATTGCTTTATCATAACCGAATCTCAAAGACAAGGAAAAAGAGAATAATGCATTGCCAGAGATCTCAAGTAAAAAAGCTAAATCCCCTTTAGTCTTCCCAGTAGTCCAATTCCACGCTTGGACTCCGGCATTAACTCCTTTCATTATTTTTTCATCTAATTTATAGTATAAATTCATCTCACCCTCTCCCCTCCTTCAAATTCTTTCTTTTCGCCTTGTCAATCGCAACTAATTTTGCTCTTGCAATTTCAGGATTTAGCCTGCATAAATTAAGAACGTCAAGAATTTTTTCAAGAATTTCATCATAAGTTTCGCGCCTGTAAACTCTAAGATGGTCGAGTCTTTTCTTAGTTTTGCTTTTCAGCTTTACCGTCGTTATTTCCCTGCTGTCAAACGGGCTCTCAATTTCCATCGAGGTATACTGCAGTATACCTATATAAACTTTTTCGTTACTTTTAAAAGACACTCTTTATGTTATTACCGCAAAGTTTATAAACGACTTAAATCTAAAGAGAATAACTAAATTTATATAAAAAACATGAAATCTAACAAAATTTTGGTTTCACTTGTAGCAGCACTTGTTCTGGCTTTGTTCTTAATAAGCAATGTCAGCGCATCTGTTGACATTACTAGTGTGAAATTGAACGAAGTAGAAGTCCTGTCCCAAGGGGCAGCAGACCTTTCTAGTTTTGCAGGGCAAGTTGTTCCTGTAAAAATCGTATTTCACGCAGATAGTAGTTCGAGTGATGTCAGAATTAAAGCTTGGTTGTCTGGTTCAAGTGGCTCAAGCACTTCATCTGAGAGATTTGATTTGATTTCCGAAAGGGATTATGTCAGATTTTTATCTCTTCAGATGCCTTCCAACATTGATTTAAACGAGAATATACAACTCGTGATTACTGTTGAAAGCAGAAATGAAGGAATTTTGGGTGCAGAGACTATAGACCTATCTGTGCAAAGAGAATCTTACACTGTTGAGATTCTTGATGTAAGCATGGACAGTAAAGCAGTGGCTGGAGATAATCTGGCTGTTGATATTGTCCTTAAGAATAGGGGAATGCATTTAGCCGAAGACACATTTGTGAAAGTTAAAATACCTTTATTGGGTGTCGAAGAGAAATCTTATTTCGGCGACCTTTCACCAGTAGACCAAGTCGACCCTAATAAAGAAGACGCAGCTGAAAGAAGGATGTCTTTAAGAGTTCCTTCAAATGCAAAGCCAGGTGTTTACACCGTGGAAATTGAAGCATACAATGCGGATTCTACAACAACTTTGAGCAAGAAAATTGCTATAGTGGGTGCTAGTGATGAGAGTTCAGTAGTTTCTCCTACAAAAAGCAAAACAATTGCGGCAGGCGGAAGTGCAGAATACTCCCTGACATTAGTTAATTCTGGCAGCAAGGTTAAAATATACGAAGTGGTTGTTGAAGCACCAGCAGGACTAACTGTTGATGTTGATGAGCCAGTCGTAGCAATTCCAGCAGGAACTAGCAAAACTGTTAAGTTAAAAGCCAGCGCTTCAAAAGTTGGCGTTTATGACTTTACAGCATCTGTTCAGTCCAGCGGAGACCTTGTCAAGAAAGAGAGCTTTGTAGCAAATGTTGAAGGAAGCAGAGTATCTGCACCAATTGCCGGAAATACAACAGTATTATTGACAATTGTGCTTGCAATTATTTTTGTTGTCCTTCTTGTTGTGCTAATTGTTCTGCTAACAAGAAAACCTGAGAAAACCAAAGAATTCGGAGAAAGCTACTACTAAGAATATTTTTTTCTTTTTTCTTTTTTTATCTTATAGTGGCTCCGAATTGATTTATGCAAAGTAAAGCAAATCATTTTAAAATGAAACAAAAAAATTTGACGATACAGAAAACTGCGTAGCTTGTAGCACATTTTGTACGCAGTTTTCTGTCTGGAGAACTGCAACACAGAGAGCTACAAGTAATGCAGTTATCCATATCTGAAGCCGCAAGATTGCAACAGGGAGACCGAGTTATATATTATCCAGCTGGATCTGATAAACCCTGTCCAAATCAGCAAACATTTAGAAATCTGAAATTTGGAGAAAGTTACACAATTAAAGGCGTAAAAATTTTTGGTCTTAAAAAACATAGCCATATTCCTCAAGAACTTAAGGCAGAAGATTTAGAAGGCAGAACTATAACAGATGAACACAAAAATCCCTTAACAAATGTGCCTCTTTTACTTGAAGGAATTGAAGGTATGTATTGGTATGGTTACTTTAGAAAATAAATTAACGAAAAATTCTTAGATTCTCTGCCTAAAAATTGCCAAGCAACTTTTAAATATCTATTAAATCTCATTTAGGCATGGTTTTCGTAAAAAAAATGGTGATGCACGGCTTCAAGTCCTTTGCCCAGAAAACTGAAATCTTATTTGATAAGGGCATGAACGTAATCCTCGGACCTAATGGAAGTGGAAAATCGAATATCTCAGATGCCCTCTGTTTCGTTCTCGGCAGATTGTCTATAAAATCAATCAGAGCGGCAAAAGCAAGGCATCTTCTTTTTATGGGGGCAAAATATCTAAAACCTGCAAGAGAAGCATCTGTTGAATTGTTCTTTGATAATGCTGATAGAGCTTTTGCGATAGATAAAGACGAAGTGATAATAAAAAGAGCAGTTCGATACAATGGCCAGAGCATTTATAAGATAAATGGAGAAACAAAAACAAGAATAGAAATAATAGAAATGCTCGCCCAGGCAGGAATTGACCCTTATGGTTTTAATCTTGTTTTACAGGGGCAGATTCAGTCAATAGTCAAAATGCACTCTGAAGAGCGCCGCAAGATTATTGAAGAAGTTGCAGGCATTTCAATCTACGAGTCAAGAAAAGAAAAATCTCTGCACGAACTTGAAAAAACAGACGAGAAACTAAAAGAAATCTCAGCTATCCTGCGTGAAAAAACTGCCTTTTTGAAAAATCTTGAAAAAGAAAGAGCCCAGGCATTGAGATTTAAAGAGCTAGAAACAACAATTAAAAAGTTAAAGGCATCTATTTTCAGCAGAAAAATCGAAGACAAAGAAAAAGAAATTGAGTCAATAGAAAAATCAATCAGGGCAAAAAATGAGCAGAAAGGAAAAATAAAAGAAGAGCAGGAGCAAACCCAGATGCTCATAGAAACTCTCTCTGAAAAAATAAATCAAATTAACAAGCACATACAGCAGGCAACAGGCATTGAGCAGGAAACTTTGCATAATCAAACAGCAAATCTGAAAGCAGAAATCGCAGGCCTAAAAGTGCGAAAAGAGAATTATGAGCATAGAAAATCAGAAATTGAGAGAAGAATTGAAGAAATAAGCAAGTCAATTCCCGATATTCAGGAAGAAATACAAGCGCTAAGGACAAAATCTCCCTTAGTTGCGAAAAAGGTGCAGGAGTTAAAGAAGAAAAAAGAAGAACTTGCTCAAATCGAAGAAGAAAGAAAAAAAGTTCTGACATTAAAAACAGAATTAAGTTCGCTGAATGAAAGAATAAAAGACAAGGAGCGCCAATTATCCCGGATAAATGCAGAATCAGAAGCAGTCCTTAAGCAGATAGAAGAATACTCCTTGAATCTCGCGCATATTAACGAAGAAGAATGCCTCAAATCCATTAAAAATATAAGAGAAGCTCTTGCATCAAGAAAATTAGAAATAGAAGGGTTTCACAAGAAAGAGCTGGAGAACGAGAAGATTCTTTCTATAGCAGATTCTGATATTGCAAGATTAGAGAAAATAATAAGTGATGTGCAAAAAATAGATACTTGCCCCCTATGCCAAAGTAAAATAACCCCCGAGCATATATCACATGTTTTTAAAGATTCAGAAAATAAAATAAAGCAGGAAAAATTAAGATTGACAAATGCGCGTTACGAGCTGGAAAGGATAAATTCTTCAAAAGAAAAACTCTGGAAAGAAACCCAAGCCCTAAATGACAAACTTGTATTTACAGAATTAGAATTAATGAGGCATAAGACATTAAAAGATAAAAAAGATTATCTTAGAAAAATTATCGAAAATGAAAAAATAATAAAAGAAGAGATTAAAGCTTTAGAAGACAGGGCAAAAAATCTTGAAAATAAGACTTTAGATTTATCAAAAATAAATGAGCAGTATGAATCAAAAATCTTTGAAATTGAAGAGATTTCTTCGCGAACAGAGGAAGATTTAGATAATATTCTTATTTACAAAGAAAGAGAAGTTGAAAAAAGCAGATCAATTATCAACAGCAGCAAGCAGGATTTGAAAGATCAGGAAGCTGCAATAAAAGACATTTCTTTAAATCTTAATCGAAAAATTGAAGAGCTTGCGCAAAAAGAAGAGCAAGAAAGAAAACTTAATGAAAAATTCAAAAAGTTATTTGGAGAAAGAGATATGATTCAGAAAGATATTCAGGAAAAAAATATCTCTCTTTCTGAGATTCAAAGCAATATAAGGCAGATTGAAGACCAGATTAACTATTTAAAGATAGGCAAAGCAAAATTGGATGCTGAAAAAGAAGCGCTTGTTATGGAAATGAATGATTATGCTGGAGTTGAAATAATAAAAGCCAGCTTAAATGCTCTTGAAGAGAAGCTCTCAAAATCGCAGGAGGCAATAAGCCAAGTAGGCTCTATTAATATGCGCGCTCTTGAAGTTTATGATGAAATCAAGAAAGGATATGATGAAGTTCAGGAAAAAGTGAATATTCTGGAAAAAGAGAAACAGGAAATTCTAAGTATTATAGCAGAAATAGACCATAAAAAAATACACTCATTTATGAAAACATTCAAAGCGATAAATTCATTGTTTACAAGAAATTTCTCGCAGTTATATACGAAAGGAATAGCCTTCTTGGAATTGGAAAACAAAGAAGATATTTTTTCAGGCGGTGTAAACATAATCGTAAAGCTTGCAAAAGGAAAGTATTTTGATATTACGTCGCTGTCTGGCGGCGAACAGACTTTAGTTGCTCTATCTCTTTTATTTGCAATTCAAGAGCATAAGCCATATCATTTTTACATTTTTGATGAAATTGATGCTGCATTAGACAAAAGAAATTCAGAGCGCCTTGCGGCGCTATTTAATCAGTATATGAAGTCAGGGCAATATATAGTTATTACTCACAATGATGCAATTATTATGAATTCAAATGTTCTTTATGGCGTAAGTATGCATGAAGGAGTATCAAAAATCCTGAGTTTGAAGGTATAATAATTAGCTATTTCAAAAATTTAAAAGATAAGGTAAAATAAAACTTATTTTTCCTCTTTTATTTTGAGTAGACAAATTGATTAGATAACCCTCTTTCAATTTATATTCTTCTAAAAAAACCCTCAAGCCTATTTCATCATCAGATTTTAAATTTTCTTTGAATTTTATTTCAATCGGGGTGATTTTACCTTCTTCCAGAATTAAATCAACTTCCTGCTTGTTCTTGTTCTGCCAGAATTTTATTTCTTCTTTTCCTTGTTTGATTAGTTCTGAAACAATAAAACCTTCAAATAAATATCCTAAATCCCCTCTTAATTTGGACTCATTGAAATTATTAATAAAATAGTTTCTTACGCCGGAGTCTATAAAGTATATTTTTGGAACTTTAACTAATTCTTTATTTTTATTTCTATAAAATGGCCTAATTGTTTTTATTAAAAATGTTTCTTCCAATATCTCTAGATAGTTTAAAACTTCTTTATAATCTAAAGAACTGATTTGGCAAAGTTCCTCATATTTTATTTTTTGTCCGTGATTTATTGCCAAAAATTCAATTAATTTTTTCATATTCGCTATCTTTTTTATATTTAAGTATTCAACCAAATCTTTTTTTATGTATGAGTCGAATATGCCCTCGAGTATCTTTGGTTTTTCATCTTTTTTTGTGAGTGCAACTTCTGGATATGCACCAAAAATCAGGTAATCTTCTAATTCTTTTCTTAATTCTTTTGTCGGCTTATTTAATTCAGCACCTTTCAGTTTAGCAATGTTTTTTATTTGTTCTAAAAGATTTGTTTTTTCCTGAAATTGCAAATATTCAATAAATCTCAACGGATAGATTTTGTTTATTATTTTTCTGCCCGCGAGTGATTCCTGAATTTGGCTTTTTATTTTTATTGAAGACGAACCCGAAGCATAAATCTTTACATTTCTGAGATTATCAAAAACATTTTTTAGTATTATTGAAAAATCAGAATATCTCTGGAATTCATCTAAAAAGAGATAAAAAATATCTTTCTGCTGTTCTTCATAGCCATTTAGTCTAATAGTATTTAAAAGGTTTTCAAATGTGCTGACTTTTTCAAAATTTGTAAATACATCTAAATCTAAGAAAAGGCATTTTTTCTTTTCTTCTACGCAAAGTCTTTCATAGAGTTGTTTAAGCAGAGTGGTTTTTCCAACCTGTCTTGCTCCAATTAATAATGAGATCTTATGGTTCTCTTTCTGCTTAAATAGCTCATCGAATATTATTCTATTTTTTATCATCTTTCAATTTTGGATTAATCTAAAGTTTATATATAGTTAATTTTAGATTAATAGGTATTTAAACTTTTCTAAAGTGATACAATTTTTGTTACACTATTGCTATAAAGTGATACAATTTTTGTTACACTATTGCTATAAAGTGATACAATTTTTGTTACACTATTATGATTGTAGCCTCTAACAATTTCGTAACTTTTTAAAAAGCAATATAACTTCCTAAAATTCCCCTAAAGTCATCTGCTTTTTATCAGGAAAAAGCGCTTTCCACGTTGCCCATGTTTTTCTGAAGAGACCTGAATTCGCCAACTCTTTGCCGCGTTTTTTTAAGAATTGCTGGGTAAATGGGTCTGACGGGTAGCCAGAGCCAATATTGCCGTATTTTTCATATTTTTCTTTTATTTTCGCAACCTCTTCCTCCCGAGCAACTTTTGCTAAAATTGAAGCTGCAGAAACAGAAGGATGATTTACATCTGCTTTATGCTCGCATATTACTTCCAAATTATCTTTATTCTTTATGTAATTAAGCAGAGTCAGCCTCCAAGCCTTTGTATTTACAGAGGGGCAGTCTACAATTACAAAAATCTTTTCTTTTTTGCCCTCTGCTAAATAATTAATTATTTCAGCAGTTTTTATTGCTTCTAAAGTATTAAGATTTATGCCTGAATTTATTGAATGGTCAATCTGTTCTGCAGAGGTTGCAACAACTTTGTAATCAATAGCAGTATCCATTATCAAGCCCGCTAATTTCACGCGAACAGGATGCGCAAGCTGCTTGGAATCTGCAACTCCCTCGCTTTTAAAAAACGCTTCATCCTCTTTTTTTATCAAAACTCCTGCAAGAATCATTGGACCTATTAAGGGTCCGCGTCCAACATCGTCGATGCCTAAAATTAACATAAAAGAAATAAAGAACGAGCATATAAAAAGATGTTGATGCTAAATTTTTTATGTAGCCTGGAATATCTAAATTTTTAAATAGCCTGTAAATGAATAAATTTATAACATGATGAAGAGTTTTTTGCAAGTAAAACCTAAAAAGAAATCGAAAGAAGCAGACATAACTCAACGTTTTTTTGATTATGATTTTCATTCGGAAACTAGAACTGTATATCTTGGGGAAGCAACTTATACAAGCGAGGGAAGTTCTATGGGTATAGACCCTGCAGTCGCTAAAAATTTTATAAAAGGCTTGCATATATTAAATAGCTCCAGCAATCAGTCTATAAGAGTAGTAATGAGCAGCCCAGGCGGCTCTATTTTTGAAGGGTTTGCAATATACGATGCCATCAGAGCTTCACCTTCTCCAGTGGACATCGAAGTGCTAGGTCAAGCATTAAGCATGGCAGCGATTATACTGCAAGCTGGAAGAAAAAGGCTTTTACATCCAAATGCTCTTTTTATGATGCATGAAGGATATATGGACTTAGGCAGACTAACACCAAGGGCTCAACAATCTTGGGCTGAATGGTCGAGAAGAGATAATACAAAAATGTATGAGATATTTGCTGATAGAAGCGGCAGAACTCCAAAGTTCTGGGAAGATTTGTGCTTGAAAGAGCATGATAAAATATTATCTGCAGATAAAGTAGTTGAATACGGCCTTGCAGACCGAGTATTATTGCCTGCAAAATGGGTTAAATACTAACTTTGAGGATTGTATTTTTCTCAAAATCCACAACTCTCCCTTTCCCAATTTCAATCCCCTCTTTTTTCAGCATTTGAATTTTCTTGAAAACACTAAGAGCAAATCCTCCTACTTTTCCATCAGAGCATACTACTCGATGGCATGGCACCCATAGGAGAATGAGGATTTTTATGCATCGCATTGCCGACTGCGCGATATGCCTTGCTTCCAAGCGCTTCTGCAATTGATTTATAAGTTGTGACTCTGCCCTTCGGAACTTTGCGAAGGAGAGAATAGCAATTTTCTGAGAATGGCTGCTTTTTCATCTTAATAACTTTCAGTTCTCAATTTAGAAATCTTTTCAAAGTGTTTTTTATTTCGTGTAGCAAGAGATTCATCATTTTGAACTGCTGTTGCCGCAATCATAATATCTTCCATTTCAATTATCTCTCCTTTTTTTGCAAGTTCTGCTTCTAATCTTCCCGCAAGCAGAGCGCATTCATTATTAAAGAATAATTCAGAAAAGGAGGATAATAACCCAATTACTTTAGGCTCCTCGCTATTTGGAATATTTGATAAGTTCGCACCTTTTATAAGTTCCATAAAACTTACAGAGCTGACAAAAACATCTTCATTTATAGATTCGGAGTTTGCTAAAAAATTCGCAGCTCCTTTTTTCCCCCTAAGCAAATCAATTAAAAAACAAGAATCTAAGCACACCATCAAGCCAACTCCTTTGCCATCATTTTGGTTCTTTCTGTATGCAATTTAGCATTCAATTTTCTCCTTTCGAGAATTGCTTTCTCCAGGCTATTAGCTGATTTTTCAGACAAAACACCAAAATAGTCTCTCCAGTTATTTTTTTTAGTAATTTTTATTATTATTTCTGAAAAACTCTCATTGCTCATTCTAAGATTTGCAAGCCTTTTGTATGCTTCTTCTGTTATTGAGATGTTTTTGGTCGCCATACCCACACATATATGTGGGTGTTTATATACCTTATGGCTCGGCTATCCAATACTTATTGCAAGCGTTATTGTAGCAGTTATAGTGACAGAAATTGGTGCGAATACCATTGAAAATCCGAAAACCCATATAGCATACACTCTATCTCAACAATCTTTTTATTTTTTATTATCTTAATCTTAATCTTATTCTTTTATGTATCTTCTTTCTAGTCTTTCAGTTACTTTTCTCTGTATTGTTGGGGGCATGCCCGTAGTCTTTGCAGTGCACCAGTTGTTTGTTAGAGGACCTAGTTTGTAATTTGAGCTATTTACCCAAATCTTTGCAATCGGTTCTTCATGAACATTCCCAAATATAGCTGAAGAGTCGCTTCTTCCAGGACAGGTTTGTATTCTGCCATTTAGCCTCATGAATAACCCATTTGCTACTTGATTGCACGGAGATGTTCCCATGTAAGCAGATACTCTCTGTTGCTTAATTTGTTCAAGAGTTAGAATTCTATCATCAATCGCTCTTGAATAAACTTCTACCATCATATCAGCCAATTTTTCGTTATTAGGGTCCATTTTTTTATTGTATTCACTAAGCCCTACTGATTTTGGTCCAGACTCCATCGTTGGAGCAATAATTAAAGGAATATTTCTTCGTGCCGCCCAAGTGTACATGATGGGAATTTCATCTATTTGGTCAAGTCCTACGGGCGCAGCAATAAGTGATAATCTCTGGCCTCTTTTAGGGTCATTGAATCCTGCTCCAACCAGATTTACTAAAGCCTGATTTCTTTTTTCAGTGTAATTTGATACTCCTCTTTGCACTATGGCACCATCTAGAAGTTTATAGTCCGCAGTTGCGCTAAATGAACCAACCATTCTATCTTGCCTATCTGGAAAGAAAGAATTAAATCCGAGCAAAATTCTAACATTTTCATAGCCAGCAACTCTTTCAACTAATTCTTTTGCAGTGTTTATTCCCAAATGGCTGTAATTCTTTTGTGCTAAACTATCGCTTCCAAGCTCTGCCCCCTTCGTGAATATACTGATGGGCATATTCCTTTCTTTTAAAGCATTCAGTATATCGAAAAGGTCTGGATTTTGGAATAGCTCTCCAGGTCCAAGGAACTTCAGACTTGTTAATCCTATGGATTTAGCTTCATCCACAACTTTAATAACATCCTGCCAGAACATTAATCTTGAAGTGTCTCCATAAACACTTTCTTGAGAGAAGCACCCAAGGCATTTCAAGCCACAGGGATAATTCTTAACTAAATCTACTTTTCATTCTCTTGCTAGGCGAACAGTATTGTTAGAGAGAAATTCTAAGTCAAGTGTTGATAGCGGTCTAATACTTACTATTTCCCCATCTATTATAGCCTCGATAGAAGGTCTTTTAACAACGCGGTCTGTTAAAGCCCAGTCAGTTGGTTGAAGAGCAAATCCTTCTGGAAATCCCCTTGAACTATACCTCGCAGGGACTATAGTATAAGAACTAATTAATTGAGCAAAATATATAAAGGGTAACAACTTTA
>ERZ1292640.181-Hain-H43-02um-R1-181-length-51569-cov-7_pt1 | contig 31418 bp, 40 predicted proteins | sample MGYA00564404_ERZ1292640 | MGnify/ENA primary metagenome ERZ1292640 (study PRJEB36523, sample SAMEA6512636) | groundwater metagenome | collected 2019-01-08 | study: AquaDiva: Metagenomics assemblies of 32 groundwater samples | reverse complement strand
TATTTTAAGTCTTTATTTTTTAATTTTACTTATTTAGACGACAACGCTCTGATATTAGACAATCTTCCGTTTTTGCAAAACATTGGCAATGTTTTTTCCGCCTTTACTGCGGAAGTTTTTGTTGCTCTGCATGGCCTTAATGCTTATTACAGGCCATTGCTCACCATTTCTTTTATGCCAGACGCCGTATTAGGCGGGCAATCGCCCGTAATATATCATTTTACAAATATAATCATTCACCTTGTTTCTTCAAGTTTAGTATTCAAACTTCTTTTAAAGCTCAAACGCTCAAAAATAATCTCATTGTTTTTATCGGTGGTATTTTTGGTTCACCCGGCTTTAACTCAGGCAGTATCTTGGGTCCCGGGAAGAAACGACTCTCTTTTAACGGTTTTTATTTTGGCTTCTTTTATATTCTTTTTGGATTTTATTGAAAAAAATAAAAAAAAATCAATTTTTTGGTCTGTGTTTTTTTTCTTGCTGGCTCTTTTTACAAAAGAAACAGCCCTGATATTGCCGTTTATTTGTCTTTTGTATATTTTTCTAAAAAGACTTCCCGTCAAATATTTTTTAATGAAGTTCTGGATCTGGTGGGCGGCTTCTTTTGTTATTTTTTTCTTTTTGCGGCATATTGCTTTAAAAAATCCCATTCCAATGTCTGTCAAAGATATTTTTTTATCCGTGTTTTTAAATTTGCCCGCTTTAATCCAGCTTTTGGGGAAAGTTTTTTTTCCGTTTAATTTGTCTGTCTTGCCTATTATCCAAGACACAACATTTGTGTGGGGAGTTTTGGCTGTTTTCTTTATTCTGGGATTCTCTATAATACAATCTCAGCAAGAAGACAAAACAACGTTAAAAAAAAGTTTTTATATGATGTTTTTTGGAATTATTTGGTTCGCTGTTTTTTTACTGCCGTCTTTTATCAGGCCAAACCCTTCGGTTGTTGCCGATTTTATTGAACACAGGCTTTATCTTCCTATAATCGGCATTATTATTTTTTTGGCAGAAAGCCGCTTGTGGCATAATATAAATAATTTTTACAACAGGCGGTATTTGGCAATATGCATATTTATATTATCAATATTTTGTTTTTTAACATTTTGGCGCCAAGATAATTTTTTTGACAAAATGTCTTTTTGGAAAAATGCGGCTAAAAATTCGCCGCATTCGCCCCTGGCCCAGAGGAATTTAGGAGCAATGTATTATTTGCAAGGCCAGTATGATTTATCAGAAGAATATTATAAAAAGTCTTTGGCTCTTAATAAATTTGAACCAATGGCGCATAACAATTTAGGGCTCATTTACGCCGGCAAAGGATTATTTCTGGAAGCAGAACAGGAATATTTAGAAGAGCTTTCTTTTAATCCAAACTATGACAACGCGCATTTTAATTTGGGTCTTCTTTATTATAAAACAGGCAAAACAGAAGAGGCGAAAAAAGAATGGGAAAAAACTTTAGAAATTAATCCTAGCCACCAAGATGCAAAACAACTGATCAACGCCTTGAATAATACAAAAAAATAGATTATAAAAAACAAGGGTCGACATTAAAAATTAAAAATTAATAAAAACTATGGAAGAAACAAAAAAAATAGATTTATCAGACAGAATTTTCAAAATAGCGGCAGTTGTTGTCGCGGTAGCTTTAATGATAAGCGTTTTTAACGCGTTTATCGGCTATAAAACATGGCGCGGAGATTATCCTAGAGAAATAACAATCAATGCCCAGGGCAAAGCTTACGCTAAGCCCGACATTGCCATTTCGCAATTTGGAGTTTCTACCGACGGAAAAAATACGCAAACTGTTGTAAAAGAGAACACAGAAAAAATGAATGCAGTTATAGAGGCAATAAAGAATTTAGACGTAGAAGACAAAGACATTCAAACCACTGCTTATAACTTAAGCCCTCAATACGACTGGACAGAGACCGGCCGGATTTTTATAGGCTATAAATTAATCCAGCAAATAACCGTAAAAATAAGAAATTTTGAAAAGATCGGCGATATTTTAGATTCGGCAACCGAAAAAGGGGCAAACGAAATAGGAAATTTGCAGTTTACCGTTGACGATATAGAAAAATTCAGGGCAGAAGCAAGGGTAAAAGCAATTACGGCGGCAAAAGAAAAAGCCAAAAATATGGTTGAAGTGGCCGGATTGAAATTAGGAAAAATAACCAATATTTATGAGGACTATTATTCTTCTCCCCAGCCATATGCTTATGATTTGGCAAAAGGCATAGGAGGAGGAGAAACAGCCGGTATTCCGCAGATTCAGTCGGGGGAAATGGAAATAATTGCAACAATTAACTTAACTTACCGCATAAAATAAATGGAAGATTGTATTTTTTGCAAAATTGCAAATGGAGAGATTGATTCGGCCAAAGTTTTTGAAGACGAAAAATTAATTGCCCTTAACGATATTAATCCAAAAGCTAAAGTTCATATTTTGATTATTCCTAAAAAACATATTGAATCAATAAAACATTTGGAAGAATCTGAAGCAGAATTGATTGGGGAAATGTTTTTGGCTGCGCAAAAAATAGCAAATGATAAAAATCTTGGAGGCTATAAACTGCTTTTTAATGTCGGCAGAGAAGGGGGACAGCTAGTAGATCATTTGCATTTGCATTTGTTAAGCCCAGAGCAGGAAAAACTAATTTAATTTTTTTAAGGCGGATTAGTTGTAATATAAAATTTACTAGAAATCAGCGAGGTCGGACCTCGCTGATTTCTTGACAATGATTTTTAAAATGATAATATGAATATGTAATACAAATTATTACACATTATAATTAATGCCTTCAATTTTATGCGTTCAATTATCAATATCTCATTATCAAAGGAACTTGTTTTTGATTTAGATAAAGCGGTAAAAAGAGGAAAATATTCAAGTAAAAGCGAATTTCTGAGAGAGCTTATCAGGGAAAGAATTGAACAGGAAGACTTGTTGAGAAGAATAAAAATAAGCCAAAAAGAAATAGCGAAAGGCAAGGGAAAGATTCTTAAGTCGTTAAAAGATTTAAGATAATTTTATTATGCAGATTATTTATTCTCCGCAATTTGTGAAAGATTATAAAAAAATGGCTGAACAAACAAAGAGAAAAGCGGAATCGAAAGAAAATATTTTTCGCAATAATCCTTTTGATAATCGTTTAAAAACTCACAAACTAAGCGGTAAATTTCATGATTTATGGTCTTTTTCCGTTGATTATAATTGCAGAATAATTTTTAAATTTAAAAGCGAAAAAGCTATTATATTTCATGCAATCGGCGGTTACTCTATCTATGGCCGGGAGATTTAATAAAAATTTAAAATTTTTGTAATGGATTCTCAAATAGAAGAGATTAAAAACAAGTTGAACATTCTGGATGTTATTGGCGCCTATGTTAAACTTACCAAAACGGGAATTAACTACAGGGGGGTTTGCCCTTTTCATTCAGAGAAAAAGCCTTCTTTTTTTGTTTCGCCAGCCAGGCAGATGTGGCGGTGCTTTGGGTGCGGCTCAGGGCACAGTATTTTTGACTTTATAATGAAAATTGAGGGCGTTGAGTTTGGAGACGCTTTAAGAATATTGGCAAACAAAGCCGGAGTAGAGCTAAAAAGAGAAAATCCGCAAATAAAAACCGAGAGGCAAAGACTTTATGAAATTTGCGAATTGGCCTGCCTTTTTTTTGAAAAACAGCTTTATTTGGGAAATGTTGGCAAAACAGCTAAAGAATATTTATTAAAAAGAGGCATTAGTGAAGAAAGCATTAAAAAATGGAGATTGGGCTATTCGCCGGATACCTGGCAGGGGTTGTCAGATTTTTTAGTGGGCAAGGGTTATAAAAGGCAAGAAGTTATAAAGGCCGGATTGGCAGTTGAAAAAGAAAATAAGCTTGATTCTTACGACAGATTTCGGGGCAGGATTATTTTTCCGATTTTTGATTTAAATTCGCAGGTCGTTGGGTTTGGAGCAAGGGTTTTTAATGTAGAGAACGAGAAAGAAACTGCAAAATACATAAACACCCCCCAAACATTGCTTTATAATAAAAGTAATATTTTATACGGATTAAATAACGCCAAGCTATCCATAAGAAAAAATAATAAATGTGTATTAACAGAAGGATATACAGATGTTATTATGTGCCATCAGGCCGGTTTTGAGAACACGGTGGCTTCTTCTGGAACCGCCTTAACTTCAGGACAGCTGGATATATTAAAAAGATATTCAGAAAATTTAGTTTTAGCCTTTGATATGGATATTGCCGGAGATACGGCCACAAAAAAGGGAATTGATTTGGCGCAGGAAAAAGGATTTAATATTAAAATAATAGAAACATATTCTAAAGACGAAGATCCTGCCGATATGGTTTTGAAAAATTCGCGCGACTGGGAAAAATATGTAGCAGAGGCTAGATCAATAATGGATTATTATTTTGATTCTACTTTTGCAAGTTTTAATAAAAATACCCCTGAAGGGAAAAAAGAAATCGGCAGAATAATTTTACCGATTATAAAAAAAATGCCAAATAAAATTGAACAGTCGCATTGGATTCAAAAGCTGTCTTCAAAACTGGGAGTGAAAGATGATGCCGTTATTGAAGAATTAAAAAAAATAAAAACCAGCGCTAATTTTGAAAAAAAAATAATTAAAAAAGAAGAACCGGCCATGAGGAGCAGAAAAAATTTGATAGAAGAAAAAATTATTTCTTTGGCAGTCAAATGGATAGACAATTTAGATTTAATTGAAGAGCCTCACTACGCCCTTTTTTGCGAAAAAAATAAAAAATTTATAGATAAACTTAAAAATTCTTCATTAAACCCAGAGAGCGGTGAGTTCGGCGTTTTTTTAAATAGCCTTTCCCCAGAAGATGAAACAATTTCCGAGGAAGAGTCAAAAGAAGAAATTATACTCTGCCTTTCTCAATTAAAAGATATAGATATAAGAGAAAAAAGACTTAAAATTTCAGAAGATATCAAGAAGGCCGAAGAAGAAAAAGATTTTGAAAAAGCAAACAGCCTGATTAAAGATTTTAATTTAATAAATTAAAAAATAAATTCAATGACAAAAAAAATAAAAAAAAATAAAAAGAAGAGGTTGAAGAAAGTCGGAAAAACAGAGAAAAAAATTGTCAAAAAGAACAAAAAAATAAAAAGTCCGAGGAAGAGCAAGAAATCGGAATTATTTCAGCAACAGATGAGCTTTCTCTTTAAAAAAGGCGAGGAAAGAGGCTTTATTACAACTTCGGAAATTTTGCAGGCATTTCCTAAAATAGAAAAAGACATTGAAGGACTAGAAGAAATATATGACGCATTTAAAGAAAAAGGAGTCCAAATAAAAGAAGTCCAGGAATTTTTGGAAGTAAAATCCAAAAAAGAATCTTTAAAATCTAAAAAAAGCAAGAAGGCTCTTTCGGGAAAAATTGATCCAATCCAAATGTATTTAAAAGAAATTGGCAAGGCCAGCTTTTTAAGCGCAAGAGAAGAAAAAGAACTGGCTAAAAGAATAGAACAGGGCGACGAAGAAGCAAAAAATAAATTAGCTCTGGCTAATTTACGATTAGTTGTTTCTATTGCTAAAAAGTATGTAGGCAGGTCTCCTAATTTAACCCTTTTAGACCTTATACAGGAAGGAAACCTTGGTCTTTTCAAGGCAGTCAAAAAGTTTGACTGGAGAAGGGGTTACAAGTTTTCTACTTATGCCACTTGGTGGATAAGGCAATCTGTCACAAGGGCATTAGCTGATCAGGCCAGAACCATAAGAATTCCAGTTCATATGATTGAAACAATTTCAAAATATACAAAAATAAGAAAAAATCTTTTACAAGAGCTTGGCAGAGAGCCTTTGGCCGAAGAAATAGGAGCTGAAATGGGCCTGGATGTTGATAAGGTGCATCACATAAGAAAAATCGCCCAAAAAGCAGTTTCTTTAGAAACGCCGGTTGGAGAAAACAAAGATAAACAAGACAGCGTTTTAGCAGAATTTATTAAAGATGACAAAACAATAGCCCCAAACACCGAAGCCTCAAGAAAGCTTTTAAAGGAGCGGCTGAAAGAAATTTCCAGCGAATTAAGCCCGAGAGAATTAAAAATTTTAGGAATGAGATTCGGCCTTGAAGACGGGGTAATGCATACCCTTGAAGAAACGGGAGAAGAATTTGGCGTAACCCGCGAAAGAATCCGCCAAATTCAGGCAAAAGCTCTAGAAAAATTAAGAAGGCACAAAGAATTAAAAAAGGTAGAAGATTATTATTAGCTCTGTCTTTCCGCTCTCTTCTCATCAACTTCTTTTAAATATATTTTTCTTATACGCACATTTTTAGGAGTAATTTCCACCAGCTCGTTGTCGCCAATGTATTCTAAAGCATCTTCTAATTCCATTATTTTTGGCGTATTAAAATGTTCTGTATTTCCTTCTCCTTTAGATCTCATATTTGAAAGCTGTTTTTCTTTGCAGACGTTTACTCTTATATCATTGGGCCTTGAATTTTGTCCTACAACCTGGCCTTCGTAAATTAAGACCGCCGGGCTAAAAAATAAAGTTCCCCTGTCTTGAACATTTCTTAGTCCGTACATATTTGTTTGTCCGGTTTGCGTTGAAACCAAAGATCCTTGTGTTCTTTCTTGCCAGTTTCCCGGGTCCGGCAAATACTGATAAAAAGCAGTATTCATTATTCCAAGTCCTTTTGTGTCAGTTAGAAATTCAGTTTTGTATCCGAAAAGCCCTCTTGTTGGAATTATAAATTCTAAAAAAATGGTTCCGTTAATATTTTTAACGTCAGCCATTTCTCCTTTTCTGCCCCCTATTTTTTGTATTACTATTCCCTGATATTTTTCCGGCACCTCAATAAAAACCTTTTCAAACGGAGTCATTTTTTGTCCGTTTATTTCTCTTGTGATTACCTGGGGCCTTGAAACCTGAAACTCATATCCTTCTCTGCGCATTCTTTCTATTAAAATAGCCAAGTGCAGTTCTCCTCTGCCAGAAACAATCCACTTTCCGTCTTCTGTGTCTTCAATATTTAAAGCAATATCTGTTTCCAGTTCTTTATAAAGCCTTGCTCTTATTTGTCTTGATGTTGGAAACCGCCCTTCTTTTCCGGCAAAAGGGGAGTCGTTTACCATAAGGGTCATTTTTACTGTCGGCTGTTCTATATTAATAATTGGCAGGGCAATTGGATTTTGAATATCTGCTATTGTTTCTCCTATTGTTATATCCGGTATGCCTGCTATGGCAACAATATCTCCGGCCGAAACACAGCTTGCTTCAATTTTTTTTAATCCGAAAAACGACATTAAAGAAATTAGTTTATATTTTTCTTGTTTGCCCTCTCTGTTTATGCGCATTATTTCCTGGCCGGATTTAATTATTCCGTTATGAATTCTTCCAATGGCAATTTTTCCTTTAAAATCATCTCCACTTATTGAGGTAACCAGCATTTGCAAAGGTTTTTTTTGGTCGCCTATTGGCGGGGGAATATGTTTTATAATTTCTTCAAAAACAGGACTTATATCTTTCATTTTTGAAATATCGGGAGTTTTTCCGGCTTTACCTTCGCGGCCCGAAGCGTAAACTACGGGAAAGTTTAACGACTGGCCGTGCCCGCCTAATTCTAAAAACAATTCCATTGTTGTTTCTAATGCAAACTCCGGCCTGGCGCTTTCTTTGTCTATTTTATTTATAACCACGATAATTTTATGCCCCATTTCCAGCGCCTTTTTTAAAACAAATTTTGTTTGGGGCATAGGCCCTTCTTTGGCATCAACTAAAAGCAAACAGCCATCGGCCATATTTAAAACCCTTTCAACCTCTCCGCCAAAATCCGCGTGGCCCGGAGTGTCAATAATATTTATTTTTATGCCGCCATATTGCACAGACGCGTTTTTTGAAAAAATAGTAATGCCCCTTTCTCTTTCTATTTCATTGCTGTCCATTATGCATTCTTGGCCGGCAACATCTTTGCTCAAAATAGTTTTTGACTGCCGCAAAAGCGCGTCCACCAGCGTGGTTTTTCCATGGTCAACGTGGGCAATTATGGCAATGTTCCTAATGTTATTCATATTTTTATTAAGATTAAAAACTAACTATACACCAAAAAATAACTTATGTCAAAGAAAAAAACCCTCCTCGCTGTCAACTTTGACTGTTCTGTGATAAAATTATATGATTAGCTAACAATTAGTTAATAAAAAATAAAAATGACAAACCATTTAATAAAAATTTTTAATGATTTAGAGCTCGTAGATAAAATTAAAACTCGTTTGCCGTATTTATTTCAAATTGCCGAAATAGAAAGTTCGAGAGCTGGCAAGGTTGGAATGGAGGTGGGCTCTCTTAGAGAAAGAATGCTCGTTGCCTTATTAATTCATAGATTCGGAGAGGAAAATGTAAAAACAGATATCCCAATTACTAAATCAGAAATTGATGTGGAATTATTTAACGAGCCAATTTCCATAAAAACAATTACGGGTAAAGGATTTAGCGGTGTTAAATTGGTTTGGACAGTAGATGCGCAGAAATCAAAAGAATTCCGCGAAAATTATTATCCTAATTGCGATATTTTATTGATTCAAATAAATTGGGGTTCCGTCGGCGGATTTTATTATATACCTTTAAAAGTTCAGAAAAAAATATTTGAAAAAATAGGCCGTAAAAAATATATTAAACTTCCTAAATCCGGTACAAATCCGAGAGGCGTTGAAATCACAAAAGAGGCATTATCTGAAATAATTAATTTTGAAGAAACAAATTTTTTCAAAATAGCCTGGCAAAAGACTAAATTAGATTATGATCCATACAAAAAATGGGTTGATTATTGGAAGGAATAATAAATCTAAAATAAATACAAATGAAAATCTCTAACGGTTCAAAAACAAGTTCATTCGGTGCTCCCGCAAAAATAAATCATGACTCCGCTGTTTTTTATGCTGGTCGATTGTATGAAGGACTGGATAGTGGAAAAAGCGTTGATTACACTGAAAATGAAATTCTTCCTATAAATATAAATAAAATTTTTTGCAAAAGTAGCGAAGCAATGACAGAAATTCCGAATAATAGCGTTCATTTGATGGTTACTTCTCCTCCGTATAATGTTGGAAAAGAATATGACCAAAATTTATCCCTTAAAGAATATAGAGAATTATTAAGGAGGGTATTTAAAGAGACTTATCGAGTTTTAGTTCCTGGCGGAAGAGTATGCATAAATGTTGCTAATTTAGGCAGAAAACCCTATTTGCCGCTTCATTCTTACATTGTTGAAGATATGAATGATTTAGGTTTTTTAATGAGAGGTGAAATTCTTTGGGATAAAGGAAATAGCGCAAGTTCGTCAACCGCTTGGGGGTCTTATTTAAAAGCAAATAATCCCGTATTGAGAGATGTTCATGAATATATCCTTGTTTTTTGTAAAGATACATTTTCTCGTTCTAATTTATTAAACAAAAAAAGTACTATTTCAAAAGATGAATTTTTAGAATTTACAAAAAGTATCTGGAAATTTTCGGCCGAGAGGGCAAGGAAAATTGGGCATCCTGCACCATTTCCGGTAGATTTACCTTATCGTACAATCCAACTGTATACCTTTGAGGGAGATGTTGTATTAGATCCTTTTGTCGGCGCTGGTACAACCTGTATCGCCGCGTTAAAAACTAATAGAAATTATATCGGTTATGATGTAGACAGAAAATATTGTGATTTATCCGAACAAAGAATAAAACAATTTTTACAGGAACAAAAAACATTATTTAATTGATAATTATAAAAATATGATAATTTTTTCTACAGGCACACATTTACAGTCAGTTGAATGTATTATTGACGGAAAAAAGCAATGGCGTTGGGTTGCCGTTAGCTTTGAAGACGAAAGTTTTATTGATGGCAAAGAAATTAATCCCATTGAATATGCTAAAAAACAAGAAGGTTTAGTTGAAAAATTCGGTAATTAAATAGTCGAATTAAAACAAAAAATTCTCGGAAAAATCCGAGAATTTTTTGTTTTATAGACTATTGCTTACCAGCGCTCTTTTCGGCCTCCGCCAAATCCTCCCCCTCTGTCGTCGCGGTTATATCCGCCCGATCTTGGGGTTCTGGCTTCCATTGGCCTTGCTTCATTTACTGTGACATTTCTTCCATCAAGGTCTTTGCCATTGAACGTTTCAATGGCTTTCTGCGCCTCTTCGTCAGAAGACATTTCCACAAAGCCGAATCCTTTTGAACGGTTGGTCATTTTATCAATAATGATTACCGCCGATTCAACTGTTCCGGCTTGCGCAAAAATATCTTTCAAAGTGGCTTCGGTGGTGTTGTAAGACAACCCGCCGACATATAATTTTTTTGCCATAACAATTTTATTTTAATAATAAGTAAGCCGACTCATCTTACTTTTTCTCAAGGCTTACTTATTCATTGCTGAATCTTTGACCTGTTTGAAACAATAAGAAACTTACCAATAGACATTTAATTAGCCGTCTATGTTGCTATAATACACTATTCTGTTTTAAAAAACAAGAGATTTCTTATTATTCCTGCCGAACAAATAATCCGCAAAAGCACCTGCCGTCTTTTTTTATTTCATCCTTGTGCCAAAAACAGGGGCAGATTTTTTTTTCGTCTTCTTCTGCGCTTCCTGAAATTCTTCTGCAGGGGCAGTATTTTTTTCCATATTTCTTTTCATTTTCCAGCAGGCCATTAACTATTCTTTCAACAATTTTTTTATCGGGATTTAACTGAATGCCGTTTTCCTTGGCATAATTTTGAAATTTTTTTATCAATTCTTCTTCTATCATATAATATTTTCCAGCCATTCTTTAATGGTTGTTTGATTGCTTAGTCCCACAAATCCAGAAATTGGCGTTCCTTTTTTAAAAAGAATAATTGTTGGAATTTTTTCCACCCCGAATTTTTGGGCAGATAGGGGACAGTCGTCAAGATTGGCCTTCATTAAAACAACGTTTTCTTTAAAATCATCGGCTATTTTTTCTAAAATTGGAGTTAAAACAGAACAGGGCTCGCACCAGCTGGCAAAAAAATCAACCAAAACCAGTTTGTTTTCACCAAGAATTTCTTTTTCAAAATTTTCGTCAGTCAAATTAATCATTAGAGTTTGGTTTCCGGATAGTTTTTAAATATTTGTTTTTTTTGCTTTTTGCTGTTTTTCTTTTTTTTAGGCAGAGAAATAAGCCAGGAAATAAAGGGCATTCTGATCTTATCTATAGACCAGCTATTGTTTTTCAAGAGAGGCTTTTTTTCTTCTTTAAAACGCAAAAGCTGGTCCATATCTGCTTGCAGATTCGGCGGAGAAAGCCTGTTGTGCTCTGTTAAAAATTGTTTTTTATTGTTTCTGGTCATATATATATGATACAATATTTTTTTTAAAAAATCAAATTTTTTATTTACAAAAAACATAATTTTGATAAAATTATGTCATGATTATAAAGCCGGTAAAAACAAGAATTATTGTCCCTCCCAAAGATGATTTATTAGAAGCGATAGGCGGTTCTATAAAATTTTTAAAAGAAAAAAGCATTGTCGCAATTACTTCTAAGGTGGTAAGCATTTGGCAGGGCAGATGCATTTTAGCAGATTGTTCAAAAAATAAAGACGACCTTATTATAAAAGAGGCGGATTTTTATATCTCCCGTAAATTAGCGCCGGGCCAGTGGTGCATGCAAACTTTAAAAAATAACCTGCTGATTCCTTCTGCCGGAATTGATGAAAGCAACGCAAAGGGGCATTATATTCTTTGGCCAGATAATTTAAAACATACTGTTAAAAAATTATATAACTGGTTTAAAAAAAAATACCGCGTTAAAAATTTGGGCATTATAATTACAGACTCGCATACTATTCCATTGAGAAGGGGGGTGATGGGCATTTCTTTAGCGCATTACGGATTTATGCCTTTAAAGGACTACAGAAAGAAAAAAGATTTATTTGGGAGACCATTTAAGGTGTCTCAAACCAATATTGCAGATAGTTTGGCTTCGTCGGCGGTTCTTTTAATGGGCGAGGGTTCGGAATGCACTCCCATGGCTATTATTGAAGACGTTCCTTTTATAAAATTTAGCCCTAAACCCTTTTCTCCTAAAACAAAATTTTCTTCTTTTGAAATTAAAACCAAAGAAGACCTTTATTATTCTTTAATTTCAGCTGTAAAATGGAAAAAAGGAGGAAGTAGCTAACAGGACGCTATCAATTTTTTTTGAAATTTTTGATGCAGTTAGTTATTGCCCCAACCAATCTTTTGTCAAATGGGTTTGGAATAATATTGTTTTTAGATGGTTTTTTTATTAATCCCGCTATTGATTTTGAAATTTTAAATTCAAGCGCCAAGTTTATTTTTTTTCTGTAATCCAAAATCCCCCTAAAAACGCCGGGGAAAACAACAATATTATTGATTTGATTTTTAAAATCCGGCCTGCCGCTGGCAAAAACATATTTTCTTGTTGTTTTTTCTATCTCTGCGGGAATAATTTCAGGACTAGGGTTTGAAATAGCAAAAATTATAGGATTTTTTGCCATAACTCCAATATTAGAACTGTTTATAAGATCGCCCACCCCAGAAACGCCAATAAAAACATCACACCCTAAAACCGCCTCATCTTTTCCTCCTTTTAAGTTTTTACGGTTTGTTGAACTGGCAATCTCTTGTAAATATTTATTATCTCCTTTCCTCCCCCTAAATATTATTCCTTTTGCGTCAAAAACAATTATATTTTTAGCGCCGGCAAAATTTAAAATTTTAAAAATTCCATATCCGGCAGACCCGGCGCCAGCAATGCAAATTTTTGCTTTGTCCAGTTTTTTTCCAACAACCTTCAGGGCATTAAAAATAGCCGCTAAAACCACTATTGCCACGCCCTGTTCATCATCATGGAATATAATAAAACCTTTTTGGTTTATTTTTTCCATAATTTCCAGGCTTTTTGGCGCCTTAACGTCTTCTAAATTAAAAGCCGCAAAATTAGGGGATATAATTTCAATTGTTTTTATAATTTCTTCTTTTGATTTGGTGTTCAAACACAACGGATAAGCGTCGACTCCGCCCAATAATTTTAAAAACATTGCTTTTCCTTCCATCACGGGCAGTGATGCCTCGGGAACCGTATCTCCGGCCCCTAATGTTCTTGAGCCGTCTGTAATAATTGCAACATTATTGCCGCGGCCGGTGTATTTATAAGAATTTTTCGGGTTTTTAGCAATTTCTTTGGCTACTTCGGCCACCCCGGGAGTATAAATCAATTTTAAATTATTTTTTGAAACTTTTATTTTAGGATGTATTTCTATTTTTCCTTTTAGTTTTTTATGTATATTTAAAGCTTTATTCATATTTTTTTTATTTTTTTATATAATACCAAAGAAAATTTTTAAAAGCAAAAAAATATCAAACCAATATTAAGAATTGCCAACTTTGCCGCTTTTTGATAAAATTAAAAAATTTAAATTATATTCAAATTAGAAAATATGAATGAAATAAAAATTTTTTCAGGGCGGTCGCAGCCGGAGCTGGCAGAAAAAGTTTGTAAAAAACTTAAAATTTCTTTAAGCAAACCGAAAATAGAAGAATTTAAAAACTGCTGTTTTGAGCCGGCCTTAGGAAAAAATATTAAAGATAACGATATTTTTTTATTTCAAACCTCGCGTCCCAATAACGATTTGCACAAAGACATTTTCGAACTTTTACAAATGGCAAACGCGGCCAAAAACAGCCAAGCCAAAAAAATAATAGCAGTAATGCCCTATGTTTCTTATGCCAGGTCAGACAAGGCTTATAGCAGGGGAATGGGCGTTGCTTCAGAACTTTTAGCAAAGCTTTTAGAACGTAGCGGAATAACAGGATTTGTGGGAATTGATTTCCATTCTGCAAGGTTTGAAAACTTTTTTTCTTCAAAAGTTTACCAGTTATCGGCGATAAATTTACTGGCAGAATCCCTAAAAAATACAGACCCAAAAAATGCTTTTATATTGCCGGCTGATATGGGAGCTTTTGAAAAGGGTTCAATATTGGCAAAAAAATTAAAAATGCAAATAGGCGCTGTTGAAAAGAGGAGAGTGAGCGACACAGAGGTTGAAATAAAAAAAATAACAGGAGATTTTATAAATAAAGATATTATAATTTTTGACGACGAAATTTCTACTGGATCTACCTTAAAAACCTTGGCAGAAAAAATTCAGAAAAGAGCCAAAAGCATATCCTTTGCAGTCACCCACGGACTTTTTGTCGGAAATGCCGTTAAAAATTTTCAAGAGATTAAAAAATTAAAACAAATTATATTAACAGACACCGTTCCCATCTCAGAAGAACTAAAAAAATCTCTTCCTTTAAAAATCGTTTCTGTTGACGGGCTTTTAACAGAAAAGATTAAAGAAATCTGTAAAAATTAAAAAATCGCTCTTGCGCTTTTTTGCATCGGGCGATTTTTATTTACAAACATAGACAAAATTAAATATTATTTTTTATTAAAATAATAATTTTTGCCACAATATTGGCGTGTTTTTGCTCTTCTTTTGATATTGTTTCAAAGGCGTTTTTTATCTCTTGGTCTTTTAAAATAGGGTCGCGGGCAATTTTTATGTAATAATCTCTGGTAGATTCTTCTAAACTTTTCATTTCCTGAAAATATCTTATTAGTTTTTCTCTATCTCTTTTCATATTATATTAAACCTGTTGCGTAATAAGGATTTATGCTACAACTTGCAATTTTGGCTGCAAAATCATAAAATCTCGTCGGCTTATACTCTGTATAAACCTCCTCAATTTTCTGATTTTTCGCTCAAAATTACTGCGTTTCGCTTATTAATCTTATTACGCAACAGGTTTATTATAGTTTTTTTTGAATTTCCAAAAAAGCTTTTTTGTGCATTTTTGTTTCTTCTATAACAATATCTAAAAGCCGTTTTATATTTTCAAAAACTTCTTTGTCTAAACCAGCCGGCCAGGCAGTTTTATCTAAAAATTCGCCATATATATCTAGGCTCATTTTGTCTTCTAAATCCAGGGCCGAAGCCAAATACCCGCCTATAATTTTTTTATTTTCGTTTTCCGTCATATTTTTTTATTCAGTTGTTGTTCCATCAAATCCGGCTTCGTTTTTTACGGCCTCCTCTTTGGTGGCGCGCGCAATGCCGTCTTTGTGGTGAGCGGGCGAATAAATAGTGTATAGTTTTAGCTCTTCTGTATCAGATGTGTTGATAATGTTGTGTTGCGCGCCCGAAGGCACCACAACCGCCGATCCGTCGCTAACATCATATTTGTTGCCGTCAATTATGCATTTTCCTTGGCCCTTTTCAAAACGAAAAAATTGGTCATTTTCTTCGTGCGCCTCCATTCCAATTTCTTCTTTTGGCGCAAGCGACATTAACACTAGTTGGCTGTGTTTTCCGGTATAGAGCACCTTGCGGAAATTATTATTTTCCAAAGTGTCTTTTTCAATGTTTGTTGTATATCCTTTCATAATTTTAATTATTTATTTTTTTAATTTAAAGACTATTTTAACTGCAAATTTATTATACCAAAAAACTGCCAAAAGTAAAAGGCGATTTTTTTTATTTAATATGTTAAACTGAAAATATAAATATTATGCTTTTAATTGTTTATTTTTCTATTTTAATATTTTTGTTAATAGCCATTATTATTAATATAATTTATGTTATTTTTTATATTTATCAAACAATCAGAGTAATGCTGGGCCAAGCTCCCTTTGTGCCTGCCAGCCAAAAGGCGATAGGGCGCGTAATTAAAGAGATAGATTTAAAAGAAAACAGCATTGTTTTTGATCTTGGTTGTGGCGACTCCAGGGTACTGATTGAATGCTATAAAAAACAACCTAAGGCCAGATATATCGGGATAGAAAAGGGTTTTTTGCCATTTATTATCGCTAATTTCAAGGTTTGGAAAGCGGGAGCTAAAAAGTCTATAAAAATAAAAAGATGTGATTTTTTTAAAGAAAACTTATCTTCAGCAACTCATATTTATACCTATCTTTATCCTGAAGTTATGAACAAGCTTCTTCCCAAGTTAGAAAAAGAGCTAAGGCCCGGTGCCGTGCTGGCATCGTTAAGTTTTGTTTTTCCTCAAAAATCCTATGAGAAAAAAATAGACATTCTGCCTGCAAAGAGAGATGTTATAAAATCCATGTTCATATACCGCTTTTGAAAAAAAGGTCAGAGCTTTTTTAATGTGTTTAATATACACCCACTTGAACAATTTAGAAAAAGTTATATAGTTAAAAATAACACCAATCGACTAAAAAAGGTTAAACATATCTACGGTGTATTCAGAATAACCGTCTCTGATGCAAATTTAAATCGAAAAATAATGGGATGGATTTCAGGATTTTTTAAAAATAAACGCGTATAAAAATTTATTGTTAAGCTCCGGTGTGGCGCAATGGTAGCGCAACTCCCTGTGATCATAAAACGCAGCTTTTAAGGGAAACCTTAAAATGAATAATCTCGGGATAACGGTGAAGCCCTCGATAATTCGCGGGTAATACCGTGGGAACCCTGCAAGATCATTTACGATTGCGGGGGCGCCGTAGAGACTAGATACCGAGGCGCCTAATTCGTTTTTACGAAAATGGCAAAGATATAGTCCACCCCTAAAAGTAATTTTGGGACAAAGTGTAAGGAGTGGGTTGTAGGTTCGAATCCTACCACCGGAGCTTAGCAATACAATTTGGCAAAACGGGTGAGAAATCGTCCGTTTTGTTCGTAAAATCGTCTATTTTTATTGGTTCGAAACTGGAATTTAGCTTGGGGGTAAGGGGGACGCTTCTCTTTTAAAGCAGAAGTTAGTTATTTTATATTTTAGAAAAAGGTAGTATTATTAAACTATTAAACTATGCCTAGACAACCACGCATTATTTTATTTCAGTCTTGTTATCATATAATAACAAGAGGCAATAACAAAAATATTATTTTTAAAGAAGATAGTGATTATCTTTTCTTTTTAAATTTAGTTTTAAAATATAAAAAAATACATCCTTTTGATATTTATCATTATTGTTTAATGCCGAATCATACGCATTTTTTAATCCAAACAAGAAAAACCACAGATTTTTCTATTTTTATGAAAAAGCTTAACCTTTCATATTTTCATTATTTTAATAAGAAATATGGATGGGTCGGACATTTTTGGCAAAACAGATTTAAAAGTCAGCCCGTAGGAAAAGATAATTATTTTATTCAATGTGGAAAATATATTGAGCTTAATCCAAAAAGAGCGGGCATTGTAAAAGATCTAAAAGAATATCTTTATTCAAGCTATAATCACTACGCATATGGTGAAGAAAACGAACTTTTAACAGATGATTTCTTATATCAAACGTTAGGAAAAAATAAAAAAGAAAGACAAGCAAATTATAGAGAAATGTTTATCGATGCAGTAATAAATAAAAGTTATAATAAAAAAATCTGGGGGAGTGATAGTCAAAGATATATGGAAAAAAGAAAAATAAAGAGAAAATTAAGCGGTAAATCAAAAAACGACTAAAAATATGTATAAAAGAGAAGCGTCCCCTTTTCCCTATTTTCCCCTTTATAAAAGAGAAGCGTCACCTTTTCCCCGTAAAAGCGAATGTTTATAATGTTCTGCAATTTTCAAACTTAACACCCGATAAGGTTAATGAGTTGCTTAAAAAATACGGAACTCAAGACGGGATTGCCGAATCTGAAATCAAAAATTATTACGAAATGTTTAAGGATAAAAATTACTGCCTTTTAGTTTTTCTTGAAAATCATGAAAAGATAACACCGTTTCAGATAAACAAAAAGGGGGTCGGGGCAATGTCCGCTTGGATTACTACCGAAGATATAAATAAAATAAAACAATAGTGAGTCGTGAGGTGGGGTTGTTTCGCCGCCCAGCGAAACTTCAAAAAATATGAACATAGAAGAAATAGAAAAAGAGATAAAGTTAATCAAGGAAAGGAATAAAAGAGTTGAGGCGGACAAGGCTTGGGAGACGAGCAGGTTTAGAGTATTTTTTATTACGATAATCACTTATATTATCACTACTATTGTCTTTTATTTTATCGGAGTAAAGAATTATCTGCTCAACGCCCTTATTCCAACTTTGGGCTTTTATTTATCTACCCGATCTCTGCCTTTCATTAAAAAATGGTGGGTAAATAATTTATATAAAAAAAGAACCCAGTGATTTCCATTTCACTGGGCTTTGTTTCTCTGAGTAGCCGTTTGGCTACTTTTTCTTTGCCCCAACGAAGTAGGAGTAGATGATGAGGGCGACAAGAATAATGTTAATCGCCCATTTGTCTGCTCCTTTGCCGAACGCCTTTTCCAGCACATCGCCGACTGGGTTAAAGTTGAAAACAAGTAGCAGGATTGCGATGGACACGCAAACCCACATCCACCAAGTCATTTTAAACGATTTGTCATTCATATCTGTTCTCCTGCGGTTGAAAGGGGTTGGGAACTAACTAATATGATACACTAAAAATTTATTTTTGTAAAGAGATAGAAATAGTGAGTTATAAGACGGGTAAGTTTTCGCCGACCAGCGAAAGTTTGTTTATGCTGGAACAAACTGGGAATTTTTATTAAACTGCTTGATTTATTTGAGTTTTTCCCTCATCATAGACATATAGCTCCTGTCTTCAAGGATTATAATTATTTTTGAACTGGGGAGCAAGTTGCTCTTTATTATAATTTCCTCTCTATTTCGGGCGGAATTTATAAGAGAGCCGTTTGCTCTGCCAGATGCTATTGGTTGCAATTCGGCATCTGGACGGAGCTTAGCAGTAAAATAGTTAGAACCCTCATTAACCGTGGGGGTTTTAATTAGCACCTGTTTTTCTTTTTTATCTTTGACGAGCTTTTAATTATGGAGGTTTTATGATAAAAAAAAGGCACCTGACCTTATTTTTGTTAGGCAATCAATAAATTAAATGCCATGATTCTATACGGCATAGTTGCAAGCCATATGACCCTTGGCCTTCTCTTACGCGCATAGAATTCATGCAATAAAAATATGAATAAAAAATTAATTATTATTATTGCCGTGATTGTTGCTGTTATTATTTTGGGTATGTTTTATTTTATAAAGCCGCCATCTGGCATCCAGTATCAACAAAACAATAATATCAATAATCCACCAAGCAAGTTGCCGCAGGACGAGGCATCTCCCAATAAAGAAACTAATGCGGTCGTGATTAAAAATTTTGTATTTAGTCCAGAAACCTTAATAATTACAAAGGGAAACACTGTTAACTGGACCAATCAAGATTCAATCCCTCATATTATTTCTGGAAACGGCTTGCAAAGCGGCACTCTTAGCAAGGGCCAAAGTTTCAGTTTTATTTTTAACTCTGCCGGGACATTTGACTATATTTGTTCTCTTCATCCATATATGAAAGGTCAAATTATTGTTCAATAGCCCTGTCACGAAATAAAATTAGCAAACGAAATGCAAATATAGTCTGTATGATAGTTCCTAAAAAAACAGAAGAAATTTAGCAAACAAAAAATAAAAATCGAATGGGGGAATTCATTCGATTTTTATTTTTATTTATCTTACATTGTAAAGCGCTTTTGCCAAAGGATATAATAAGGCGCCCAAAAAAGAATCTGCTTTGAAAAATGCGCTTGGCGGAGGGGGCGGAGGAGCGTTTTCAACAGGCGGCGCTGTTTGCTCTGGCGGCTGTTGAAACTCCTGAGGCTGCTGGTATTGTTGCTGATATAATTGTTGTTGCAATTGCATTTGCTCTTGTTGCAATTGCATTTGCTCTTGTTGCAATTGCATTTGTTGTTGCAGTTGTTGTTGGTATTGCTCTTGGTATTGTTGTTGAATTTCAGCTGGGAGTTGTTGGTTTTGTTCTGGTAGTTTAAATTCTCCTTCTGGCGGCTTGAAGTCATTTTCTTGTCCGGGCATTGGTCCATATTGGCAATTGTCTCCCTCGCATGGCTGGCCTTGTTGAGGCCCGGATTGCGGCCCAAACCCTTGGCAGGCCTCGGGATTATTTTGGCAATATGTCTGGCATTCTTCCGGGGTTGCGCAGCCACCAGGTCCAGTTTGTCCGCCCGGCGGAAATTCTCCTTGTCTTTCTGGCGGCTGGAAGCCTTCTTGATCCTGGCTGTTAGAAGAGCCTTGCGGGGGACCCATTTTTTCAAAACAGCCCTGCATTTTGTTGCCAATATCTCTTGAAGGCATAACGGTTCCGCTTTTCATTTTTTCAACTATTTCTGGTCCGACTTCTGTTTTAAGGCAGTCAAGCGCTTCCTGGGGCATTTGTTCAAGCGTTTGCCGAAATTGCTGTTTTCCCTCTTCCATTTTTTGCAACTCTTCTGGTGACATCAATCCTTTTTCCTTGGCGAAATTAAAACAGATTTCCTGGTTTTCCGGGTTGTTGCAGAATGCTTCGCATTCTTCTTTGCCCTTGCAGTCGCCCGGGCCCTTGCCTCCGGTTTTGCGCGCCATTTTTGCATCTTCTTCTGACATAAACCCGGCTACTACGGCAAAATTCATGCATTCTTCAAGATGTTCTTCCTCCCCGCAATAAACATCGCATTCATCCCTGCCTTTGCATGGAGGAGGTTTTACTCCTTTCTTAATTGCTTGCAGCATTTTTTGGGCATCGGCTTTTTCTTCCTCTGCCATAAAGCCGGCCTCCATGGCAAAATTTATGCAAACTTCCATATTTTCCGGACTTGAGCAGTATTCATCGCAGACATCCTTGCCCCTGCACGGCGGCGGTTTTATTCCTCTTTTAAGAGCTTGCAGCATTTTTTGGGCATCTTCCAATTCTTTGCCTTGAATAAAACCGGCTTCCGCGGCGAAAGCAATGCACTCTTCCATGTGATCTGCTTCTTCGCAATAAACATCGCATTGTTTTTTATTGCCGCAGGGAGGCGGCTTCACTCCTCTTCTAATAGCGGACTGGACTTGTTTGGCTTCCCGAAGTTCTTCTTCTGGTATTAGGCCGTTTTTTTCGGCGAAAGCAATACATTCGTCAATATGGTCAATCTCGTTGCAGTAAGCGTCGCATTCATTTTTATTCTTGCATCCGCCCGGAGCGTCATCTGAAGCAGCCATAAATTTTCTTGCCTGCGAAATTTCTTCTCCTGACATTAAATTATTTTTTTTTGCAAAATCGAGGCAGGCATTTATATTGGCTAGTTTATCGCAGTATACATGGCACTCGGTTTCATTCTTACAGTTTCCCAGTTCTTCAACCGGGTATTGGATATTTTCCTGCGCCGAAAGATCGTTAATTAAAAAAGTCAGAGAAATTATTAAAAAACTTAAAATAATAAAATATTTTATTTTCATATTTTTAAAATGGATTTGTTTTTATGTTTTTAATAGGATTGGCTTTTTCGGCTGGGTTAAGGTCGGGTTTGTTTTCAAGAGGATTTGTTTCTAAAGATGGCAAAACACCCTTCGTGGCGCTATTGGTTATTTCTTTTGCGGCGTTATCGCTACTGTCAAGGATTTTTTCGCCAGAGGACTCCTTTGGACTATCTTTGTATAAAAAAACCGCTAAAACTGCAACAATTAACAAAATAATTAAAACCGCGGCCGAAATGATAATTATCTTTTTATTCATGATTTTTAAAATTAATATTTAATTCTTTTATTATATAACAAATTTAACAGAGAGGGTGTGAATAACTTTTTTCCGGCGGCGTTTTAAAAATTGCAAAATTTTTAGCAGAGAGGTAAAATAAGGTAAATTAAGGTAATTAATTAAATTTAAAAAATATTTTTATGATAAACATATCAGAAGAAATAAAAAAATGGTTTTCTAATTTAAATTTTTCTAATTTAAATTTAAAAATATTTTCCAACTTAACAGTTGTAATTACAGCCCTTACGGTAATAATTATTATTGCTTTAAGTTTTTTGTATTATTATTACGGGGTGCTTTCTATCCCGGGGACTGGGTCGGAATTTTCAGAGGGCCCCGCGCCAATGCCAAAAACAGAATTTCCCAAACCGCCAGAAACTATAGAACCACCGGAAGTTCCCCAATCTCCGGAAATTCCTCAGCCTCCGCAATTGCCAGAAGGAGAATATACTAAAGTAATATCTTATTTTCCCCCCGCCGCTTTGCCGGCCGAAACAAAACAAGGAAAATGTTTGTTAAACTCTATAGCCCATCCATATAGGCAAGACACGTGGAGATGCGTGGCTGAAAACAAAGTATATGATCCCTGTTTTGCAATACAAGAAAATAAAGTTGTTTGCCAAATGAATCCATTAATAAATAATGATATATTTTTAATCAACCTTACAGAACCCCTGCTTCCAAAGATAGAAAAAGACAATTGGGCATGGTTTTTAGATTTTAAAGACGGAACTTATTGCGCTCCCTACACCGGTAAAAGGCCGCAGGTTCAGGGCGAAGAGGTGTATTATGGGTGCCGTTCAAAAATAGCAACAAAAGTAATAGTTATTTTAGGAGAGCTTAAAAAGGGAACTAAATGGACCGCAAGAACAGCGGTTTTATTTTTACAGAATAATCAGTGGAAAATTAAATCAGTTAAAGAATTAGAAATAAAATCAGTCTGGCAATAAAATGGAATATCAGGAGATTGTCAAAAAATTAAGTTCTTTGAAAAATTCTGAAAATGTAAAAGGCATGGCAAGGTTCGGCGTCAGGCCCAAAACAAAAGTTTTGGGAGTTCCTATCACAGAATTAAGAAAAATAGCAAAGACAATAAAAAAAGACCCGCCTATGCAGACAAGCCATAAGCTGGCTTTAAAACTTTGGGATTTAAAAATACACGAAGCCAGAATTTTAGCCGGATTTATAGCAGAGCCCTGTAAAGCAACGGAAAGCCAAATAGAAAAATGGGTAAAAGGTTTTGACTCTTGGGATGTTTGCGACCAGGTTTGCTCAAATTTTTTAGATAAAACAGAATTTGCCTATAAAAAAGTTTTTGAATTCAGCAAAAGAAAAGAGGAGTTTGTAAAAAGGACAGCGTTTGCTTTAATGGCTTGCCTGGCAGTTCATAATAAAAAAATGAAAGATAAAGATTTTTTAAAATTTTTTCCGCTTATAAAGAAAGAATCCGTTGACGAAAGAAATTTCGTAAAAAAAGCGGTTAACTGGGCGCTGAGGCAAATAGGGAAGAGAAATTTAAACCTTAACAAAAAAGCTATAGAGCTGGCAAAAGAAATTCTCCAGCTGGCGGAAAAAAATAACTCAAAATCAGCCAAGTGGATTGCCAGCGGCGTCATAAGCGAACTGAAAAATCCAAAAATTAAAAAAAGATTAAAAAATAAAATTTAATACAAATATCCCCATGTTTGAAGCTTGTCTGAATCTTCGTACCAGCCCAGGCCTATATCTGTTCTGTAAAACATATTTTGCAACAGTATATTTTCAAGCCGGCCGTATACCTGCTTTCTGGCATCTTCTACGGTAACGCCGGAGCCCGTAACAACCAAGGCATATCCTGATTCTCCGGCTATTCTCCAATTTCCCTCAATAAGCTTTACGTCTCCCAAATGAACGCCGTCTAAGCTCGGTTTTTTAAAAATAATAGACAGGTCTTTATAAATATTCATTTCTGATTTGTCGTCATAGGGAAATGGCGGTATAGCGCAACAAACCCCAACCTGGAATCCCTTTTTTGTTTTTAAATCATAGCTTTCTCCTTTCGCAATTTTGTATAAAAAATCTCCCCACTCGCTTATTATTCCTTCCATTGCAATTGAAATATGGGGGTATCCAAAACGCATTGTAAATTCCAGCGGATAAATTCCTCTTGCGTTGGCAATGCAATTTATGTCAACATATCCCACATATCCGGATTTTTTTATATCCTCGCGCATTTTTTCAAGAGTTGTTTTAAAAATCGTATTAGGGCCAGACCAATACATTAAAGTTCCCATTTCTCCGGTGAAAGGGCCTATGTCTCCCGGGAAAAGTTTTTTGTGTTCAAAATTAACATTGATAGGGTAAATAAAATCATGGCCGTTAAAAAATGCGCCAACCGCTACCTCTACCCCTTGGGCGAATTTTTGCAACTGAAATTGTTTTATCTTTTTTTCCAGGACATTTTTATTTGAACGGATTATTTCATGTATGTCTTTGCCGTCTTCGTCTTTGCCAAGAAATAAAAGGCCTTTTGAATCAGACCCGACAAAACCAGAAGGCTTGTAAACATAACGGCCGGGATTTTCTTCAATAAATTTAAGGGCCAAATCATAGTCTGTAAAATCCCAGTGGGGAAGTATCAACATTCCTACTTTTTTCATTTCCGATTGCCCAAACTCCCTGTCTTCTTCCAATCTGTCTGTGTATTCGCTCCCGCCCACGACTAATTTTCCTTTTTTTCTTAGTTCATCGGCCTCTTTTCCAAATCCGACATCGTCAAAGACAAGAATGTCGCACCAGTCAACGAATTGTTTCCAATCAGAAACCTTTTCTAAAAAGCCGTCATAGACATCTTTGTCAGATTCGCTTTTTATATAAATCTTTACTTCGTGCCCCTCTTTTTTGATCTGCCAGGCAAGGTCTCCAGACAGGCTTTCCCAGCTTACAAATAAAAATTTCATAATTTGTTTTTCAATTGCCGGTAAATTATTTTTTCCGTTTTGTCCGTTTATCATTTTTTTAAAAATTCTTCTTTATCGTCGTCAAATTGATAGTCAAAAACAATTTCTTCACCGGCTTCTATTTTTTTTAAAGCCCTGAAAAATAAATAATCTTTTAATTCGTTTATATCATAATCTACCTCTGCGTTGGGATTTTTGCTGTGGTTGTATAAAGATCCGTATCCCAGCATCAAGCACGATTTTTTAGTTTCGGGTTGCAAAAGCCAATAAAATTTTAAGATGGTTCCTTCTTTTTCAAAAAAAGACGCTTCTTTTTCCGAAATAAATATAATGGGGCAGAATTCTATAATTTCATCTTTCTCAATGCTTTCAATCGCCATAACGCCCCTTCCTTTGCCTTTTATTTCAACTATTTTTATTTTTTTCGCCGGAAAAATTTCCATATATTTAAAATATATTTTTAATAATAGCAATTTTTTAAAAAATAAAAAAGTGTTAATAAGTTTATTCTGAAAAAAATACACAAAAAAACAACCCCTCGATAAACTCAGGGCTGTTTTTTTTGCGATTCAAAGATATTTATCTGCTGAATCTTGGAGGTTTCTTTTTAGACCAGCACTCTCTGCAGTAAATTGGCCTATCTTGGGCTGGTTCAAAAGGAAGTTCTGTGATTTCTGTTCCGCATTCTGAGCACTTCCAGTTTCCCTTTACCATTGGGCGCGGAGCAAACCCTCCTCTTTGGTCATCGTTTCTATTAAACATTTTATTTTTTATTTAAATAATAAAGCGACCTTTCTAATAGTCGCCCTACTTATTATTAAGATATTTCTTACTACTAAGATACCTCGACTTATTAGTTATCTTTATTATACTCTTTATTTAAAAGATGTCAAGGGTTGAGGCGATGATAAAGAAATAGTATTATAAAACTATGTTAATATCAAGGGAATTTTCTTTGTTTTTATTATATGATTAGTTTTAAAATTTTAAAAAAATCAAAAAACAACAGGGCAAGATTGGGTTTTTTAGAAACTGGCCACGGGGTTATTGAAACTCCATGCCTGGTTCCTGTTGCCACCCAGGCGGTGGTAAAAACTTTAACTTCAGAAGAGGCGGCAGAAACTAAATCGCAAATTTTAATTTCTAATACTTTTCATTTACACTTGAAACCGGGAGAAAAAGTAATAGAAAAATCAGGGGGTCTGCACAAGTTTATGAATTGGAAAAAGCCCTTAATGACAGACTCGGGCGGTTTTCAGGTTTTTTCTTTGGGATTCGGCAAAGATTTCGGAGTTACAAAATTTTTAGGCAAAGGCGCAGATAACAAAAAGATAATCGGAAAATCTAGCCGGCCAAAATCTTTAAAAATTACTTCTGACGGAGTTTTTTTTAAATCTTTTATTGACGGGAGAGAATTATTTATGGGGCCAGAAGAATCAATAAAAATTCAGGAAGAATTAGGAGCTGATATCATTTTTTCTTTTGACGAATGCACTCCGCCGCTGGCAGATTATGATTATGTAAAAAAATCAGTTGATAGAACCCATAAATGGGCGGGAATTTGTTTAAAAATAAAAAAATCAAATCAGGCAATTTTTGGAATAATTCAAGGGTCCGAATTCAGAGATTTAAGGCAAAAGAGCGCAAAATTTATAAATTCACTTGATTTTGACGGATTTGGGATAGGCGGAGATTTATGGCGCGAAAGAAGCGGCACAAAAAAAATATTAAATTGGTTCATGCCAATAATTAACGAAAGAAAACCGCGGCATATGCTTGGAGTAGGACACTTGGAAAATATAAAAGATATTATAAAACTTGGCATTGATTTATTTGATTGTACGGTGCCGACTCATTATGCAAGGCGTGGAATTGCTTTTACTTCAGAAGGGAAATTAAATTTAAAACAAACAAAGTTTTTAAAAAAAAGAGAGCCGTTAGACAAAGAATGCATTTGTCCCGTCTGTCTTAATTATAAAAAAGATTATATTTGCCATTTGTTGAAAGCCGGCGAGATTACTGCTTTAAAATTATTAACCTTTCATAACCTTTTTTATTTTAATTCTTTTATAGAAGATATAAGAGAAAAAATTAAAAAAGGAGAAATATGAATACAATAAAAAGAAAAATAAAAGACGGGCAGGAAAGGCTGAGAAGAGAAGTCAAAGAGAAAACAGCAGGATATATATTGGCGGCTTTAGGCTTTGTTGTTGGCCTTGCATAGAACGACGCCATAAAAACTTTAATAGAATATCTTTTTCCGCTGAACAAAGACAGCATTTTAGCCAAATTAATTTATGCTTTTTTAGTGACAATTATCATAGTTTTAGCCACTCTTTATTTTGTTAAATCTGCCGAGGAAGAAAAAAAATAGCATAGTTTTAAATAAGTTATCCACAGGACAGGGTATTGACGGGGTTTCTTAACAATAATAAAATCTAATAAGTAATAATTATCGGCAATAAAAAATAATAAAAACTATGGCAAAGGATATTTTTTTAGCAGAAGAAAGAATGACTTCGCAAAAAAAAATTATTCTGGATTATCTAAAAAACACAAAAATTCACCCTTCGGCCCAAAAAGTTTACACAGACGTTAAAAGGGCTCTTCCGCAGATAAGCCAGGGAACAGTTTACAGAATTTTGGGCAGTTTGAAAAAAAAAGGAGAAGTTCAGGAAATTTCCACAAAAGACATTACTTTTTTTGATGGAGACCTTTCAAACCACAGCCATTTTATATGCCAAGGATGCAGCTCTGTTTTTGATGTTTTTAACGAGTGTTCTGATTGCAAGATTATAAAAAATAAAAAATCAAAGTTTGGAAAAATCAACAGTTACAGGATTTATTTTTATGGAATATGCAAAAAGTGCAGGAAAAAATAAAATTCATCGGGTTAAATAATTTTGTTTCGCAAAAAAATAGCGCGAAGCGCTATTTAACCCGATAAAAAAATTATGGAAAACAAAAATTTTTATAAATTACCGGAATTAAAATATAAATATAATGAATTAGAGCCATATATATCAGAGCAGGTTTTAACTTTGCATCATAAGATTCATCATAAGTCGTATGTTGATAACGCCAATGCTTTATTGGAAAAAATATGGGAAGCCAGAAAAAACAACCAAGACTTAGACCAAAAGTCAATTCTAAAATCTTTTTCCTTCAATGTGGCCGGCCATATTTTACACGAAATATTTTGGAAAAATATGGCTCCGGCCAGCTTAGGGAAAAATTTGCCGGGAGGGGAAGTTTTAAAAGCTATTGAAGATGAATTTGGCAGTTTTGAAAGATTCAAAAAAGAATTTTCAGAAACAGCTAAATCTGTAGAGGGATCCGGCTGGGCTATTTTAGCCTACCATAAAGAACACGGCAACTTATCTATAATACAAATAGAAAAGCATAATATGAATTTTTATCCAGAACAAAAGATATTGCTGGCATTAGACGTTTGGGAGCACTCTTATTATTTAGATTACAAATCAGACAGGGCAAAATTTGTTGAAGCTTTTTGGAATATAGCAAACTGGCAGGAAATAGAAGAAAGGTTTAAAGAATAAAATATATTATTAAATTTTTAATCGGGTTAAATAAAATCCTTTGGATTTTGATTTTCAGCTTTGCTGAAAATTATTTAACCCGATGAATTTTATGACAACACTCGAAGACGTTAAAAATAATCCGCAGGTTTTAGAGTTTGTGAAACAAACAGAAAAAACTTTATCTGCCCTTTCTTTTACAGACCACGGACTAAGGCATTTAAACCTTGTGGCAGAAAGGGCGGAAAATATTGCAAAAGAAATAGGATTGCCGAAAAGACAACAAGAGCTATCGGCAATTTCCGCTTTTTGCCATGATATGGGAAATTTTTTAAGCCGGAGCCACCACAATTATTTTGCCGCCTTGCTTTTTCATCAGATTTTTAAAGATAATTTTGCTCCAGATGAAATGGCGGTTGTTATGCAGGCAATATCAAACCACGACAAACAGCAGGAAGATATAAATTTTGTAAATAAAATAGCGGCTATTGTTGTTTTGGCCGACAAGTCGGATGTGCATCGTTCTAGGGTGCTGGTAAAAAAAATAAAAGACATTAAATCGGATATTCACGACAGGGTTAATTACGCCACCACAAAAAGCGAACTAAAATTAAACACAGACGAAAAAAGAATTACCCTAACCCTTGAAATCGACACTAGTTTTGTGCCCATTTTGGAATATTTTGAAATTTTTACAGAGAGAATGGTTTTTTGCCGGAAAGCAGCAGAATTTTTAGAATATAATTTTGGTTTGATAATAAATAAAACACGGCTTTTATGAAGGGTTTTTATGTTGTTTGTGACAATATAAGAAGTTTAGAAAACATAGGGTCTGTTTTTAGGACAGCAGACGCCCTGGAAATAAATAAAATTTTTCTTTGCGGAATTTCCGGAAAACCGCCGCATAATAAAATATCTAAAACCGCTCTGGGGGCGGAAAAAATAATTTCTTTTGAACACCAAAAGCAGACATGGAGGGTTTTAGATAATTTAAAGAAAAAAAATTTTCAAATAGTTGCTCTAGAACAGAATAAAAAGGCAATTGAATACACAAAATTCAAGCCAAAATTTCCCTTGGCCTTAATAGTGGGCAACGAGGTGAGGGGAATATCAAAAAAAATATTAAATAAATCAGACAAAATTATTTATTTGCCAATGCAAGGAAAAAAAGAATCATTAAATGTTGCGGTATCTTTTGGCATAGCCGGTTATGAAATAAATAAATATAGAAAATGAAGAGTTGACACAGGTTTTTGATTTTGCTATGATAAAGCCGACAATTATTGTCGGCTTTTAATTTGTGGCGAATTTATCAAATTATGATAAAAATATCAAAAAAATCGCAGTATGGTTTAAGGGCAATGGTTTTTCTCGCAAAAAATTATAATTTGGCAGATGGTCTGCAGACGCAAGCGGGCAAAAGACGGGTTTTTTCTGTAAAAATAATCTCTGAAAAAGAGGGAATTCCTTTTGATTTTTTAGAAAAGATAATTTCTCAATTGGAAAGAGAAAAATTAGTAAAAGGAAAAAAGGGAGTTCAGGGAGGATATTTTTTGGCAAAAACGCCCATTAAAATCAGTTTGGCAGATATTGTTTCTTCTTTGGAAGGAAAAACATCGTTAGTTGACTGTAATTTATGCGGCAGGTCAAAAAAATGCATTTCAAAAAATGTTTGGATAAAAATAGAAAACTCTTTAAATAAAACATTAAGAGCAATAAAATTAAAAGATTTAATAAAATGAAAAGAATTTATTTAGATTATGCCGCAACCACTCCTATTGATAACAGGGTTTTAAAAGCAATGACGCCATATTTTTCAAAAGAATTTGGCAACTCAATGTCTTTGCACTCCTTCGGCCAAAAGGCAAAATTAGCCCTAGAAGAAAACAGAGAAGCCATGGCCAAGTTAATTGGAGCTAAGGCAAACGAAATTATTTTTACCTCTTCTGCCACAGAAAGCAACAACACAGCCATTAAGGGGATTGCCTTAGCCAATCAAAAAAGGGGCAAGCATATTATAATTTCTGCAATTGAGCACCCCTGTATTATAGAGTCTTCAAAATGGCTTGAAAAACAAGGCTTTGAAATAACAAAAATTCCGGTTGATGAATACGGATCAGTAAACCCAAAAGACGTTGAGTTAGTCATAAAAGAAGAAACAATTTTAGTTTCTGTAATGCATGCCTCAAACGAAATTGGCACAATAGAGCCAATAGAAGAAATTGGAAAAATTTGCAGGAAAAAGGGAATTTGTTTTCATACCGACGCTTCGCAATCTTTTGGGAAAATTGCAATTAATGTTGAAAAAATGAACATTGACCTGCTTACTGCCAGCTCTCATAAAATATACGGGCCAAAGGGGGCAGGGCTTTTATATATTAGAAAAGGAATTAAAATAGAGTCGATTTTACATGGCGGAGGCCAGGAAAATGGATTGCGCGGATCAACTGTTAATGTGCCAGCCATAGTTGGTTTTGCCAAGGCAGCTGAAATTTGCAACCTTGAAATGGAAAAAGAAAACAAACGTCAGAGAAAATTAAGGGATAATCTTATAAAGGGGATTTTAAAAATAAAAGACTCGCATCTAAACGGTTCGCCAAAAAATCGGCTTTGCAACAATGTTAATTTTTGGTTTTCTTTTATAGAGGGGGAATCATTGGTAATTCAGCTTGACTTGGAAGGAATTGCCGTTTCCACGGGATCGGCCTGTTCTTCTTTTAAATTAGAGCCAAGCCATGTTTTGCTGGCAACGGGGTTGAGGCCAGAGCAGGCTCACGGTTCTTTAAGAATTTCTTTGGGAAGATTTACCAAAGAAGAAGATATAAATTATTTATTAAGAATTTTGCCTAAAATAGTAAAAAAAATAAGAAACATTTCACCATTTAAATAAATATCTTTATTTTTTATTAAAAAAATATGAAAAATAATAATGTTTGCCAAGGATTATATACTAAAAAAGTTTTGGAAACTTTTAAAAATCCGCATAATTATGGGAAAATTAAAAACGCTGACGGAATTGGCAAGGTAGGTAATATTGTCTGTGGCGACGTGATGTGGCTTTATATCAAAGTTGCCGAAAATAGAAAAAAAGAGGAGGTAATTAAAGACATTAAATTTGAAACCTTTGGATGCGTGGCCGCCATATCAACCAGCAGTATAATTACAGACTTGGTAAAAGGAAAAACAATTAAAGAAGCGCTAAGAATTACCAAAGACAATGTTATAGATTCGTTGGACGGACTTCCTAAAATAAAATATCATTGTTCGGTTTTAGCAGTAGACGCTTTGACAGAAGCAATTTATGATTATTTTATAAAAAACAAAAAAGAGATTTCAGAAGATTTGCAGAAAAGGCACGACAACATACAAAAA
>ERZ1292640.516-Hain-H43-02um-R1-516-length-31492-cov-7_pt1 | contig 31492 bp, 20 predicted proteins | sample MGYA00564404_ERZ1292640 | MGnify/ENA primary metagenome ERZ1292640 (study PRJEB36523, sample SAMEA6512636) | groundwater metagenome | collected 2019-01-08 | study: AquaDiva: Metagenomics assemblies of 32 groundwater samples | reverse complement strand
ATCTCTAATATATTCATAAAGGTATATTAGCACATATTTATCGCCCAGAAAACATTGATTTTATTTGTAAAGTATGTTAATATTTGAATAATGATATTTTTGTTATAGGAATAACTTCAAGGATTTTCATGTTTTTATTATAACATATCCATTAACAGTTTTTTGAAAAGTTTTTATAAAGAAAAGAAAAGAGAAAGAAAATGAAAAGCATTTTGATTGGACTGCTTGCGTTTTTCGCGATGAATTTTATTTTTGAGATGGCGCCGATGGTTTTTGAGCCAGCGCGACAGGAATCGCAGGTTGTTCTAGCGATTGATGCGAATAAGAAAGATGCATTAATAAATAAAGAAAATGATGTGTGTTTAATTGTTAGCGTTGTGGGTTTAGTTATGTTGGTTATCGGAATATTTGCAATCGGTAAGTTCGTGACCACTAATGACTATATGTATTCTATAATAACTACGATTTGGTTTTTTTTAGTTTTTTGGGGTATTATATTAGCACTCCATCCATAACTTTCTATGAATCAAATTTTAATCTCGTAATTTCCGCCCAAGCGGACAAAAAATTACGGGATTTTTTTATTGGGAATTTTATGTTATCATTGAATTATGGAAAAAAAAGAAATTTTTCAAAACTGGCTGGAAATACCGACAACTCACAGTAGGAGTATTGATAAATATTTCGATGATTTGAATTTAACATCGAAACGGATAGAGGGGAAAACGATTTTGGATATCGGCGCCGGAGTGATGCAATTCGCTAAGGGCGTGAGTGATTCTGGGATTGATGCGAAGGTTTACTCCTTGGATCCTTTTTATTCTTCACCGGAAAAGAAGTCGGTCCATAAGAAAGACGACGAATTGCTTGAAAAATTCGTCCAATCCCATAACAATCCGGATTTAAAAGATAAAATAATCGGGGGATATGCCGATAAAATTCCTTTTTGTGACAGCGCTTTTGATATGGTGATTAGCGAATATTCTATGCCCTTGTATGCTAGAAGCGTTAAAGAAATTGATGATTTTTTTGATGAATCATTGCGCGTCGTTAAAGATAATGGAGAGGTGCGAATTTGTCCGTTTTGGAACTTGCGTAGCAATGAATTTCGGGAGCGTGTCAAGTCAAAATTGAAAGAAATGGAGAAAAACGGACTTATTCGCATTTTAAAAAACGAAGATAATTTGGCGATTTTTCAGAAAATTCCGAAATTGTCGGTAGACAAAATTTAATATGGCAAACATTCGCGGTCTTAATATTGATAATTTTACAAAAAATCAGGCATTGCAAAAAATCGGCGATTTTTTGTGCGATGGTCGCCAGCATTGGATCGCGACGATAAATCCGGAAATAGCGGTAAGGGCGTATAAAGACGAAAAATACCGCGATATTTTAAACAAAGCGGATTTACGAGTGGCGGACGGAATAGGAATTATTTTGGCTTCGCGGTTTTTGGGCGAAAAATTGAGAGAAAGAATCGTTGGCGTTGATTTGGTTTATGACATTTTGGCGGATTTGAATCACCGTTTCCTGCGCCGTATCCCGGATACGGCGGTACCGTCGTATCCGGGATACGGCGAATACGGCGAAGAAAACGGTGGCAATTCGCGTGTGATGATTATCGGCGCGGAAAAAGATTCGCGTGAAAAAGCAATGAAAAATTTAAAAAAACTTTTTCCTTATGTTGAATTGGGAATTTCTTTGTTAAAGATAAAATTTAATAGGGAAAATAATGGGGAAACAGACCTTGCCTACTGGCAGGCAGGAAAAAATAATAAGGAAAATAGGGAAATGTTGGCAGAGTTAAATGGGGAAATAAGGAAATTCGCGCCGGATATATTGTTTGTCGCGTTCGGCGCGCCGCGCCAAGAACAATGGATATGCGATAATTTGCCGCTTTTGCCTTCGGTTAAACTGGCAATCGGCGTTGGTGGCGCCATTGATATGATTTCCGGAAAACTGCCGCGCGCGCCAAAAATAATAAGGAAAATGGGAGCGGAATGGTTGTGGCGATTTTGTCTGGAGCCGCGTCGCGCTAAAAGGATTTTTAATGCGGTTGCGGTTTTTCCTTTTATTGTTTTTACGGAAGTTTTATTCTGCGCCAGAAAGCCTTAAGTGTAGTTCGCGTATTAATGATGTATTGGTGGCTTTTGGTGCGGGGTTTCGTGCTCCAAAAGTAGAAAAAGCATAAGTTCATAAAGCGTTTCAAAAAAAAGAAATCCTTAACATAATGTTAAGGATTATCGGAAGATTTTTAAATATTATTTTAAACTTCTTTTTGCGGGAATAGATTTTATCAAATTGAATATATTAAAGAGAGCGAATATCGGAGCGATAACAATGGGGTCATTTTGGATTATGGAGTTGTCCAGAAAAATAAAGCGTATGGCGACCGTTATTCCGAATAAGAATAAAGAAATTATCGAGGCGTTGATAGTCCATCGCAATCCCGATAACGATTCTTTTGAAAATTTATCTTTTTGGGCTTCTTTCATTAAATTTGCCCATGAGTTGCTGCGATGGCAGGTTTTTCCATATAAATACATACTGATAACGCTGATAATCGTGGCGTTCATGAAAAATAACTTGTACAATAATAAAAAGAACATAATATTTCCCCTTTCTCTAATTTTGGCAATTTAACCTATTTTTAAAAAATTTATTACTGTTATTATATTTATGTTTAAAGCAATTGTGTCAAAAAGTCAAATGGTTGGAGAGTCGCGTCGTTCGGCGAGCAAGTGGTACGCTTATTTTTTGGCAATCGGCAGTCTTGCCGGAACCATAATCGGTCTTGGCATGTTCGGTATTCCGTATGTGGCGATGAAATCGGGAATTTGGCTTACATTAGGTTATATTTTGATTTTGGGTTTGATTACTTTTTTGCTTCATGCCATGTACCTTGAAATTACATTACGTACCAAGGAAAGCCATCGTTTTCCCGGATATGTGGAAATCTATTTGGGTAAGAAGTGGAAGCATTTTTCCTTTTTATTGGGTATAGTTGGCGCGTCGGGTTCGCTTTTGATTTATACGATCGTGGGCGGTGAGTTTATTAATATTTTGATTGGACCGGTTTTTGGAAATTCGGTTTTTTGGTCCGGTATAGCTTTTTTTGTTTTTGGAAGCTATATGATCATACGGCCGTTCAGAGATATCGGAAAAATAGAAGCGATTTGTACGGTTTTGATGGTGGCGGCAGTTTTTTGGTTTTTGGCTAAGGGGATTTTCGGTGGTTACGCCAATTATGATAATTTTAGTTCCATAAATTGGGATGAATGGTTTTTGCCTTACGGCGTTATTTTATTCGCGATGGGCGGATTTTCTATGATTCCATCGCTTGAAAATATTTTGGATAAAGAAATCAAAAAAGGCGAGCGGATACATTTCGGGAAAATCGCTTTCTGGGGAACTTTTATTCCGATGATTGTTTATGCAGTATTTGCCGTCGCGGTATTGGGAATTACCGGCGCTGGTACAAGCGAAGAAGCTTTGACGGGATTGCAAGGCGTTTTTGGAAATGGATTAGTAAAAATCGCGGCGTTAATCGGATTTTTAGCGTTGTTCACTTCTTTTATCGCGATTGGCAATGATTTGAAAAGAAATTTTACGGATGATTACCGATTGCCGAATTTAATGAGCGTTGTTTTGACTTTGTTTCCTCCTCTTGCCGTGTTTTTATTTAAGATCGCCGGTTTTATTGAAGTGATGGGTTTTTTGGGCGGAGCGCTTGGCGTTTACGCTTATGTGATTATAATTTTGCTTTTTTATAGAGCCAAGAAAAATGGTGAAATGACGCCGCTTTTTTCTTTTCAATTTCCCAAATGGTTAGCTTGCATTTTAGCGGTGATGTTTATTATTGCCGGTATTTATACTATAATGGAGATGTTATAATTTTTTAATCAATAATTTTGTAATATCGGGTATGACATATTTTTCAAAAAGTGGAAAACTGAAAATTCTTTTTGTCGCTTCGGAGGTCAGGCCATTTATGAAAGTGGGCGGTCTTGGTGAAATTATGTATTCCTTGCCAAAAGCGTTGCGTGATTTGGGTCACGATGCGAGAATAATGATTCCCAAATACGCTTCAATGGATACTGAGAAATTTATTTTTAAGTCGGACTTGCGGCAATTAACGGTTGTTCCTGTTTCTATGGATCAAGCCGGTTTATTTGTTTGCAATGTTTTGCGGTATGATAATGAAAAGGGTAAAACCGAGGCCTATTTTTTGGAAAATCAAGAATATTATGAAAAGCGCGCCAATACTTATGGTTACGCTGATGATGCGGTGCGCTGGGCGCTTCTTTCAAAAGGAGCTTTGGAGTTTATAAAGCAATCAGTTTGGAAGCCGGATATTATAGTCGCTTCCGATTGGCAGGCAGGTTTAATTCCTAATTATATTCATACGGTTTATAGAGACGATCCGGCGCTTTCAAAAATCGCCACTCTTTTCTCCATACATAATCTTGCGTATCAAGGAATGTTTGATCATCATTTTGTAAGCGATATGGATTTTGATTCCGGACAGGAAGAAATTCCGGAATTTGATAATCCGCGGCTTTTGAAATTGAATTTTATGCGGCGCGGAATTATGCACGCGGATGCGATCAACACTGTTTCATCTACTTATGCCAAAGAAATAACGATGCCGGAATACGGCGAGTTGCTTAATGATTTATTGAAAGAGCGCCGGTCGCGTCTTTTCGGAATATTGAACGGTATTAATAATGATGACTATAATCCGGAAAAAGATTCTAATATTAAAATTAATTACAGTGTTAAAAATATCGGTCGGCGAAAAAGCAACAAAGTGGTATTGCAAAATAAATTTAATTTGGAAGAAAAAGAAGATGTTCCGCTTTTCGGTATCGTCTCTCGCTTAACCGATCAAAAGGGTCTTGGACTTTTTTTTGATATAGCCGAATCTTTATTAACCGGCTTTGATTTTCAACTCATCGTATTGGGTTCCGGAGATGCCAATTTTACATCTTTTTTTCAAGATTTGGCAAATAAGTATCCAAAAAGGGTAGCCGGTCATTTTACTTACGACGAGACATTGCCGCGTTTTATACTTGCCGGCGCGGATTCTATTTTGATACCGTCAAAATTTGAGCCATGCGGATTGACGCAAATGGAGGCTATGCGTTATGGCGCCGTGCCGATAGTCAGAAAAACCGGCGGACTTGCCGATAGCGTTATTGATTATAATCCGCGCGAACAGACTGGTACCGGTTTTGTTTTTGAACAGTTTGACCATCATGCTTTTTACGGGGCGATTGTGCGCGCTTTGGAAACTTATCAATATCCTAAATTTTGGGAAGGCATACAGAAAAGGGCGATGAAAAGCGATTTTTCTTGGACAAATTCCGCCAAGGAATATGTGGAACTTTTTAAAAAAACCATTTCGTTGCATAATCAGCCGGTTGTTTAATGTAATTTTTTTAGCCGCGTCCCGTCCATCCATGGACGGACGGGACGCGGCTTTTTCGCAGTATTGCGATGGTAAAATAATATGCGTTGGGCTAATTTTTTACATATTTATCAACCGCCGGCTCAAAAACCTCTTTGGATAAAGAGAATTGCGGATGAATCATACAGGAAAATATTTAAAGGGCTATTGGGGATACCAAATGCCCGTTTGTCGTTGAATATAAATAGTATTCTTTGTGAACTTTTAGAACGAAACGGGGGAATGGATGTTATTAATGATATAGATAAGCTTGTTAAAAATGGAAACATTGAACTTACCGGCAGCGCGAAGTACCACGCATTTCTTCCTTTGCTTCCTGAATCGGAAATTGAAAGACAGATTTTATTGAATGAAGAAGGGTTAAATAAATATTTCGGTAAGAATTGGAAAAGGGGAGGTTTTTTTTCACCGGAGATGGCTTATTCAAATAAGGTGGTTCAGGTTGCCAAGAGGCTTGGATATAGATGGATTATTATTGACGAGATGGGATTTCCTGATGGAAAAAAACTTCAAAAAGACATAGTTTATGAAATAGAAGGATTGCGGGATTTTTATGTATTTTTTAGAGAGAGAAATTTTTCTTTTAAAATTTTGTCAGGATCTCAAATAAGCACTTTTTCGGCAATTATGCGATTTTTAGAGCCACGGTTTAATAAAGATGAATATACGATAACGGCAATGGACGGCGAGACTTTTGGTCATCATAGACCGGGCCTTGAACATCTGTTATTTGATTTACTTAAAGATGAGAGGATGGCGCCACTTGCCATAAGCGATATTTTGGAAAAATTTACGAAGCGAGAAATTATAAGTCCAAGAGAATCAACATGGGCTTCCGTACCGCGAGATTTCAAAATCAATCAGCCTTTTCTTAGGTGGCGCAATAAAGAAAATGCAATACAAAATTATCAGTGGGAGTTGGCCAATATGGCCGTAGAGATAGTTAATAGAAATGAGGCGCAAAAGACAAGGCAACTCCTTGATTCAGCGCTTCATTCCGATCAATTTTGGTGGTCTTCGGCGAGACCTTGGTGGAGTTTGGAAATGATTGAAAACGGCGCTTATGAACTCAAGGTTGTTGTAAATGAGTCGTCGGAAGCAACAGAGTTAGAGAAGAAAAGAGCGGAAGAATTATATAATTTAATAATTTATACCGGTTTTGAATGGCAAAGAAGCGGATTGGTGGATGAAATATCAAGGAAAGAAAACGAAGAAATTCGCGAACGGTTGGAGGAAAAAGAAAAATTGTTTATTACCGAAAAAGAATATGAAGATATGATTGGAGTTCTTAATGAGCAAATGAAATTGGCGGCGAATTCCGAAGAATATCATCGCGCTTCTATGATACAAGACAGGATTAGGGAGTTAAAGGAAGAGATGAAATTGGCGTATAAAAAATAATGCTTAAATTGAATTATTGACTTAAAATACAGGATGACAAATTTAAAAAATGCGGTTATTAAAAGCGTTCATTTTGTCGGCATCGGCGGAATTGGTATTTCCGCTTTGGCGCAATGGTATTTGTCGGAAGGATACGAGGTTAGCGGAACGGATATAATAAAAAGCGATATTACGGAGATGTTGAAGGGGGGCGGAGTAAAAATTTTCAATTTTCAATTTTCAATTTCTAAATTTCAAAAACAGAAAGAAGCAATCAAAAAATATATTAAGAACGCGAGTGCGATAATTTATAGTTCCGCTGTTCCGCAAAATGATTTTCAGATAGAATACGCGGAAAAAATAGGGAAAAAGATTCTGAGTTATCCGGAGGCGTTGGGGGAGTTGACGAAAAAATATAAAACTATTTGTGTTTCTGGAACGCACGGCAAAAGCACAACAACGGCGATGCTGGCATTGATTATGATAAAAGCGGGGATAGATCCGACAGTGATTTTAGGGACGAAGATGCGGGAGCTTGTTGCCGCGCCTGCCGTATCCCGGATACGGCGTTGCCGTATCCGGGATAAGGCAGGCGCGGCAAGGGGTAATAATAACTTTCGTAAAGGAAAGAGCGAATGGCTTTTAATTGAAGCAGACGAATATAAAGCGGCATTTTTGAATTATTCACCGCAAATGATTGTTTTGACGAATATTGATAAAGACCATATGGATTATTATAAAGATATGTCGCATATTTTAGATGTTTATTCCGAGTACATAAAAAATTTGCCGCGCGATGGCGCTTTAATTTTTAACGGCGATGATGAAAATATAAGAAAAATTTTTGCAAAATAAAAAACCGAACGAGTAAAAATCCGTTCGGTTGATTCTGATTTCTAGAATAAAGTAAAAAATTTATTTGCTACATTGATTCCGCCGACTACAAAGATTATAAAATCTATGTAGTACGGTATGCTAATTTTGTATTTTATTCTTCCCGCAAAACTTGCGATACCGAGAAAAACGCCAAAGAAAGAACTAAGGCTTTGTACTGCTAAAAATACCGTAAGCCCTTCCCAGCGGTCGCAGATGGCTAAAATTAGCATGAAGCCGATAGCCATAGCGCTAAGAAATTGATAGAATTTTTCTTTCATGATTGACCTCCTTTTTCAAATAACTATTTCGCAGATTATATAATATTATATCATTATGGACAAAAAAAGTCAATTAAAAAGTAGCGAAAAACGCGGATTTTCTTATGAAAAACAGCTGGAAGACAGAAAACGATTAGAAAAGATTTTGAAAGTTTTTGGTAAACACAATATTTATAACGCTTTGGCGGCTTTGACTGCGGCGCGAGCTTTGGGCATAGACGATGAAATTTCTTTCAAAGCGCTTGCGGAATTTCGCGGGACTTGGCGACGGTTTGAAGAAATAGGAAATTACAAAGGCGCGTTAGTAATAAGCGATTACGCGCATAATCCTCAAAAAATAAAAGCGGCTTTGTCGGTTTTTTCTGGCAAGCAGAATGTCCTAATAATTTACCAGCCACATCAGCAACAGCGTTTGGAAAAATTATTTGACGATTTTGTCAGAGTTTTTGGTGAAGCGCGTTTGGGAACGGGGAGCCAAATTATTATTACGGATATTTATGAAGTCGCGGGGCGAGAAATAAATCATAAAATCATAAAAGCAAGAAAACATAAAAACAAAAACGCGGAAATTTTAGTTAGCGCGATAAATAAAAAATACCCTAAGGCAAATGTTATTTATGTGCCGCGAAAAGAATTGCGGAATTATTTAAGATACAAGATACAAGATACAAGATACAAGATACTTGTTTTCGCCGGCGCGGGAGATATTGATGATTTTGCAAGGAAATTTATTGTTTCTTAATTTTGACATATCGTCAAAATTGGGACTTATCCACAATTTTTATTTTTCAAAGTTTTCATTGTAATGTATAATAAAGTATATTGAATTTTTTTGCATAAATTTGTTTTTATAATTTTTTAAATAAAAGTGTTTATTTCAAAACAATTTTTTAAAATTAAAATAATTTATAATTGTTTAGTGGCTTATTCAATCGTTTTAATTATTAATAATTATTTGGCGTTTTTGCGCCTTTTTTATTTATAGATATAAATTCAAATATTCCACAATACTGCGGAGTATTTGTGTTTTTTCTATAAAAAAATAAATGCATAATTTTTATAAGACAGTGTTTTATTACACCAATATACCGCCCAAGAAGCAGAAAAAAATTCTGACGACTTCGGTGGTGGCCATTGTCGCTTTATCAATGGTTATTTGGTCACTGGGCATTCCTCTGGGTCAAATTTTTTCATTAAAAACGGCTAGAGCGGCGGCTCCGGCTTTTTCCGCGGTAAAATACAAAAGCGGTTCAAGTAAACTTTTGGTTGTTTTTGATCAATGGGATATTTTTACTGCCGATCCAACGGCTTCTACGACGGGCTTATGGGGTTCGCAGGGCGCTTTGACGGCGGCCGATTTTGTGATTAGCGGGACGGCCGGATTGACGATTTCCAGCGTTTCTCATGATGGCGGAGGAAAGCAGGCGATTTTGACATTGTCCGGAAATATTTCTGTTTCAGCTTCCGGTCAACTTATCGTTGGTTGTGTCGCCAATGCCATTTATAATCGTGGCGGCGAGGCATGTACTCAAACCGGTTATGATGTTTATACAACAGGTACGGCCGATACCGCGGCGCCGACAATTTCTTGGTTGAATCCGATGGGTCAAAATGGTTTGGAAATACAATTTAGCGAGCCAATGGACGCGACGACCGGCGCCGCGGCCGCCAATTATACTTTAAATACCAGCAATACAACCGATCCTTATGACGGCACCGCCACCATTGCGGTCCAGGGCGGCGCGACTTCCAACTACAGCATTACCCGTCAATCGTGGGATCCAAAAACAATTCGTTTGGATTTATGGAACGCGACTATTGATCCGAATAAAACTTCCGGTTACGACCAAATTGTTATCGGTATCGGCGTAACGGATATTTTCGGTAATGCCTTGGCTTCGGCTTCAACTCAGGATATTAAATATAATACCGGCGGATATATGGAATCGGCGCGTTTTGAAGGAGCGTTCCAGAAAGTTTTGGCTTATGGAAAAGCCACTTCGGGCAATACTACAACTTTGACTGACAGCGCGGCTTCTTGGTCAACCAATGCCTTTGCCAATATGGTTCTTTATATAGTTAAAGGAACCAATGTCGGCGCCAGTAAGACGATTTCCAGCAATACAGGCACGGTCATTACCGTTGGTTCCGCTTTTTCTTCCGCGCTTGACAATACTAGTCGTTATGAAGTTCGCGATCCTAAACGGGTTTACGCGGTTTATTCAAAGAATATGGAAAAGGTGTCAATGGAAAAAGCATCTTACTATACATTAAGTACTCAAGACGCAGGCGATACTATTACTATAACTTCCATTACCCAGCAATCAAATAATTCTATCGCGGAAGTTTATGCCGCGAACGCGATTATTGTCGGCACAGATAATATGAGCCAAAATTATAATTCCAGTACAATGAATTTTGATACCCTGAAAGTTAAATGTGAGATGGACACCATGGGACCTACTGATCTTGACGGCAGAATACAAATGAGTTGTTGGGATATGCCCATTGAAGTCGGTACTCCACCATTGGTAGAGGGTGTGGCAATCGACGCATCGCAAGCTACGGGCGTAAATGATGTGGGTAAGAAAATAAGAATCAAATTTGATAAACCACTTGATGAATCTACCGCTCTCAACACAGCCGCTTACACTTTTGCGAGTGGCGCCACGGTAGCCACTTTCGGAACAGGAATGCCTATGCTTGATATGGGTATGAGGCAGGTAGTTTTAACAGTTGCTTCCGGAACTATCGGTTCTTATGTTAATTTGGCAACGCCCGGCACCGGCGGTCCGGTTGATTTATTGGGTCAAGCGGTTACTAATTTGGGCGATGATTGCAGTACGGTTTCCGGAAAAGTGCGATGCAATATTGACGCTACGCGGCCGACGATTACTAAAATTTCCGCCAATCGCGGAACAGATAATACTTTTAACAATGGCGACACCGTTACTTTAACTTTTTCCGAAGCGATGAATAAATGGTCGGCGAATAATGCATGGTCATTTGAGCCGCTTTATGGATCAGAGTGCAATGTTGCGAATATTGTGTTGGGTAATTACACTACAACTCAAAATTGCCAATGGGGCTATTGGGGAGACGGCGCGGCAATGGCGTGGAATACCGCCGGCACCCAGGCTATTATTACTCTTGGAAATTATTCCAATATTGGCGAGGGCTATATTATTAAACCTTGGTTTGATTCATGGTCAGGTTCAGGTGTTTCCGATTTATCCGGTAATTCCATTGATTACGCCAATTCCATTAAAACAATTGATACTTCTACGGCTTCTTTATTGAAACTTATTTGGACTGACACCGATGCGAATAGCGGTACTTCCAGTGGAGATACTATTCGTCTTAATTTCAGCAAATCCATTGATACCGCCACTGTGAGTTATGCCAGTATGGATACTTTATTCGCGGTTGGAGGCGGCGGCACTACTTGGGGCGGCACAAATTTAATTTCTGCCGATCTTACCTGGGCTTCCAGCAATACCGGTCTTATTGTTAGATTAAAAACTCCGCCATCAGGCACTCTTATTGCCAATGGTCATACTGTTACGCCTTCAACTAACGTCAAAGACGCCAATGGTAATTCTGTTTCTACCGCCGCCGTAACTTTTAGAAGTTCCGGTCCTACCGTGACTTCTCTTAAAACATCTGTAAATCCAACGCAATCAAGAATTTGGTTGAGATTTGCCGAGCCGATAATTAATGTCAGTAATTTGGCTTATCCATCTCAAACGCTTACGGTCACAAATTATGCCACCTCCGCGCAACTTGCCACTTCGGCATTTACCTTCACGGATGCGAGCAGCGGCGGGGTGGTTATTTCCGGAATTGATTTTGTTTCAGCTGACGGCAAAGACGCAATCTTGGCTCTTTCCGGTAAAGTGGCGACCAATGATACATTGAATGTGACGGCATTGAAAGGCACTGTTTCTCAGATAAATTTTGCCGGAAATACTACTTTGCAGACCGGTTATTCCGGTGACTTTACAGATGCTACCGCTCCTACTATTTCTTTGGTTTCGGTAAAACGAATGAGCTCTTCTTCCGGCACTATGGGAGCCAATGAAACTATTAATCCGGGAGACAAAATTATTATTGAATTTTCCGAGGCGATTGATCCGGGAAGTATCTTTAATTTTTCCACTCAACGGTGGAATTTAGACACGGCTTTAAAGATTGGCGATGGAGTTTCAAAGAGTTATGGTCAATACCCGATGGTTAACTGGTTAAATAGCAATCAGAAATTAGAAATTACTTTGGACGCGCCGGCATCGGGCAAGACATTGCCAATCAATGGCGATGTTATTACTGCTACGACTTCTGTTAGCGATTATGTCGGTAATGGCGCTTCCAACAGTTTGTTTACTATAAACAGCGCCGTGCCAAAGATAATTTCGGTCAAATTCACCAATCAGGGCGTGGCCACTCCGGATACGGGAGATACTCTTTCCGTTGTTTTCAATCAGACAATGGATACTTCGTTAGACAGTATCACAACCGATTGTTCCGAGGTTCCGACTGCGACCAATTTGGGAGGCGTTATTAATAACGCTCTTTGGGCGGAAAATCCAGCTACTTATATCAAAAGAACATCGGCCTGGGGTACTTCTCCTACGGTTAAATGGTCTAAAAATATCGTAGCGTGTGATACATTACGAGTGATTCTTGGTTCTACTCCGGCAGTAACTGAAGGCGATCGGATATGGACGGATATGAGCTATATTAAAACTAAATCAGGCGGCAATATTACGAATTTTGGCGCGCTTGATTATACCGGACCGCAATTAAAAGACGCTTGGTTGGTTTTTGACGCTAATTCTAATGGCGTGGGCAATGCGGGCGATAAAATATTTTTTAGCTTTAACGAGCCGATGAATGCGAATACTATCGCCTCTTCCAATACGGATTTGCCTTTATCCAGCGGTGGAAATTACGGGACCGAAGCGACGATCAGTTGGAAATCTCAATCAACTTTGGAAGTGACATTGGGAACAACTGGTCTTGTTGATCCGGTTGGCAAAACCGTTAATCCGCCGGATTCCGTCACTGATATAAATGGCAATATTGATAATTCTTCGGCCGTAACAGTTCAAGTTCCGGCGGCCGGACTCTCTCCGGTAACCGCTGTCACTTTCACTGATCCGGATACGACCGGACCCGGAATTGACAAGATGGATATTCGGGTTGATTTTACCGATAGCAGCGCGGTTAGCGGCAGATATTATAATATATTTCTTTTGCCGGAAACCGTGCCATTCGCTCTTTCTGAAGCTACCGGCACTGCTGATTCTGGCTCCACGATAACTTTGGTTGACGCTGATGGCAGTTTATCGTCCACTATAAATATTTATCGGGGCAAGGAACTCCATATTATCGGCGGAACAGGAGCGGGCCAACATCAGACAATTCAAGATTATAACGGTACGACAAAAACTATCACCGTTGATACCGCGTTTTCCGCGGCTTTAGATAACACCTCCATTTACGAAATTCGGAATTATCATTCAATTAATAATGCGCCCGTCGTATCGGTTAGCGGAACAACATCATACAGTTATTCCGGTTTAATAAGTTCTTACGCGCTTTTTGACGACAGTCGGTTTGCTTATTTGCCGACCGCGACTCCTCCGCCGAGTTGGATGACTTTTTATCCATTAATGCCTAATGCAAATTATAAAGTTTATGTTAATGCCTGCACCGACGCGGCTTGTAATAATTATTCTATGCCTGTAGCGTCAGCCGTTTTTCAATTCATCGGCGAGATGAATGGCGGCAGCGGTTTAGGTGGCGGCGGAGGCGGAGGTATAAACTTTTTCGCTCCGCAGGTTTGGGGTTGTTTGCCGTGGTCGGGCGCGACTGATATTCCGACCAATTTGACATTTGCCGCTTGCAAATTTTCACAATCTATGGATTCTACAACCGTAAATTCAACTAATGTTACGATAAAAAAAGTCAGTGATAATTCTTCAGTGCCGGCTAGCGTTTACTATTCATCGGAGCAAGAAGCGGCGTTTATTAAATTTCAAACAGGATCAACTCTTACCGCTTCAACGAAATATAAGATAGAAATAAGCGCGAGCGTTAAAAGCAGCGGAGGCGTCAATATTATGAATGCTTGGTACTCTGACTTTACCACGGGCACGGGAGCGGACGGCACGTCGCCTAAGATTATGGATAATAAATTTGAATCGGAAAATCTTTGTACAAGCGGCGCCGGTACCGTGAGCTCGCCTTGCGCCGGAGCGGAAATAAGCAGAATTTATGAAATTGGTTTCAGATTTGACGAAGATATGGATCCTTCAACACTGGATAACACTTCCGTTATTTTGACGAACACAACGGATAGTTTGGCGGTTTCAGGAGAATTTAATTACGACCCGATGTGGAGAGGCGGTATGTTTATGTTAAGTTCCGTGCTTCAAGCGTCAAAGACATACCGATTGACCGTTTCCGGTTCTTTAATTAAGGACGATGCCGGTAATTTCTTTGATGGCGACAAAGATACGGTGGCTGGCGGCGATTATAATTATTATTTTAATACTATTGATAGCACTGGCGGCGCTTTTGCCGCTGCGGCGCCGAAAGTCAAGTGGGCTTTCGCTGACGGATTTCATCTTGGAGTGGGTTTTGGCGATCCTAAATTTGACGCGACGGCAATAGCGATTAAGGAATCAACAGTAACTAATGCTTCCAATTGGACATTAGAGAGTCCAACGGGTACCGTGGTTAGTTTGAGCGGAGCCAATTTCCACTATGATCCATTTGCGAACGAGACGCATATTGATGGTTTGAGTTTGATTTCCGGCAGTTCGTTTAAAATAACCGCTTCCGCCAATATTAAGGGTTTTAACGGTATTTCTATTGATGCCGGTAATAATAGTTTTACAGGCGTTGTGGAAGGATTCAAGGGTTCCGGCGCGATCGGTTCGGGAGGTCCTTGTTCAAGTTGCGATACTTCCAAGCCAACAAATGTCAATACAATGATGTTTATGCCTATTAATGTTTGGCCGATGAATAGTATTTCCGGACAGGTTTCCAATTATATGGTGAATGTACCGCTTACAAAAGCGATTAATAATGGCGGTAAGGTTTTAATTCAATTTCCGACCGGTTTTGATGTTTCTAACGCCGCTCTTGCCAGCGCCGATACAGAGGCCTTTATGAATCAAGATTTAAATGGTCCTGGAGTGGGAGTGATTACCGTTTCTGCTGTGAATGTGAGCACAACTAATAATACCGTTACCTTGACGCTTGCGACCGGCGGTTCCGGCACCAGTACGATGACTAATGATTTCCTTGGTTTTATGCTTAAAGGCATTGTGAACGGCGATCCATCGCAAGTGACATATAGCACAACCAATCCTGATGGTATCGGCGGGCATCAAGCGACAATAAATACTAAAAATGCCGATGGAAAGTTATTGGAAGGTCCGATTAGTTCAATGAGATTTCCGATTGAAAAAGGCGGTTCCGGAATGGTAACCGGAACGGTTACAAAATCCGACGGTACTACCGCAGTGGCTAATGTAAAGGTGTTTTTGGATAGTCCCCGAGGTATGCATTTGGAAAAAACAACCGGATCGGATGGTAAATTTACCTTTACCGGCTTGCCGACATCTTCTGATCTCGGTGTAACATACTGGCTTTTCGTTGAGGCGAAATCAACCGCTGTTGGCGATTTTTTTGGCAGTCAATCGGTTGAAGTAAAATTAACTGACGCCAGTCCTATTGTTAGAGATAAAACTATTAAATTGCAAACCGGCGATAAAACAATTTCTGGAACTTTAACTTATGCAAATTCTCTTCAAAATAAAAAAGTGGTAGTTAATGTTTCTGGTCCCAATGGTTGGTTGGAAAAAGAAGTTACTCTTTCCGGCGCCACTACGCAGGCATATACTCTTTCCGTAATGACCGGTGATTGGAATATTAATGTCCAGCCGTATTTCCCGAAAGATAATTTTATGGCCGGTCCTCCTCCGGCAATGCCGTTTATGCCGCCGACTTCGCAATTTATTAAAGTAACAACCGCTAATATCGCCAATGTTGATTTTTCTTTAACCGTTCCTGATAAAGTTATTAGCGGTACGGTTAAAGATCAAAATGGCAACGGACTTTCAGGCGTGGGAGTTTGGGCTTATGATCCGGGAGGCGTGAATGGTTTTGGCGCCAACACTCAGACATTGTCAGACGGTTCGTACACGCTTAATGTTCTTACCGGTACTTATAAGATTGGCGCGGCTGTTCCCGGAATGCCGTCTGTTGAAGAAAAATCAATTACAGCGCCGGCATCAGGTATTAACTTTACATTAAGTAAGGCGGATAATTCCGTTAAGGGCAGCGTATTTGATGAATCCGGCAAGCCGATTCCGGGCGCGGGCGTTGAAGCGTATAATAATACCACTAAAGGATTTATTTTTGCGCCGACGAACGCCCAAGGATTTTATGTTTTGTTTTTGCCTACCGGTACATGGACACTTAAGTCGTTTGCTCCGGGCTATGGTCAAATTATGACTTCAACCGGCGTTGCTACTTATTCTTTGACAATCGTCGCCAACGATGTTTTGACCGGTAAAGATTTTAAAGCGGGTGGCAATGGCGCCGCGACGATGAGAACAATTTCCGGTTATGTTTGCAGTTCTCAAAAAGTGGATTCCGCCAGCAATTTGCTTGCCGGTTGCAAATCCGGCTATGAAGTATCAGGCGTTATGGTGGGAGCCGAAGAAGTGGTAACTGCCACGGGCGTTCGCACCGGCAATTATAACGAAGTGGCGACCGGTTCCGACGGCACTTTCTCGATCAAGGTTCCGGCTAATGTTACAGCTAATTCTTATAATGTTTGGGCGTATATTCCGGGTGTTGGCGAGCTTGATGATGTGACCGGTATCAATATTAAAGACGCTAATGCCAGCACAACGGAATATTCCGGTCTTACGCTTGTAGCGCCGGATACTAAGACCGTCAATATAAATTTTAAAGATTCCAATGGCGCCGCTTTTACGGTTAAAGAGGCGTTTGTGGATGCTTGGGATCCGACAACATTTAAAGGAAATAAGATTCAAATAAATAATTCTTCTACCGGTACTCTTGACTTGCCCAATGGAACTTATGAAATGGTTGCTCATATTCCCGGCTTTGGTCAGATTGGGGCCGATGGTGGCAGAGTTTCTGTTTCTCGCGATAATCAGGCAGTTAATTTCACGATTGTCGTTTCGTCAACATTTACGATTCAGGGTATAGTTTATAAACCAGACGGTTCAACTGTTATCAGCGAAGCGTGGGTGCAGGTATTTGATCCAAGCACCAAGAGAGGCAATGATGATAAAATTGGTCCGAGCGATAGCGGAGCTTTCAGTATTTCTGTTCCTACCGGCGGATCTTACACTCTAATCGTTGAAACACCGCCTCAATCCGGCTATATGGGCTATAAGCATTCAAGCGCCATTACTGCGGCTATTAATTTATCAGGCGCGAACAAAATCGTTCTTGCTGCCGCAGATTCTTCTGTTTCCGGTAAAATTTATACGGATACCGCTAAATTAGCTACTGCTACACAGGCGTTTGTCAGAGCCGAAGAAGTTGGCGGTACGAGAATTATAATGGATAATATTGCATTGGGAGATAATGGAGTTTATTCTATGAATGTTCCAATCGGCACTCAATGGAATATTACCGCTATGACTCCGGATGGAAAATTTGTTGAATCTCAAGGCGTGACGGCAGGCAGCACCAGCGTCAATAACGCGGCGAAAGTTGATATGTCGGCAACTGCGAGTATTACCGGTTTCAGCAAGCCGGAGCCTTCTTCAACCACTATTTCGGCCGGTAAAGGTAAGATTATAGAAGATTCCACTAATGATATTAAGATGGTGATTGAGCCGTCAGATCTTGGTTCATCAGGCGAAAACTTTGTGGTGGAAATTGAAACAATGCCTTCAATCCACAAGACGCAATCAACTGAAGTTTTCTCTCCGGAAGAAAAAGAAATAACCATTTATCAAATTGATTCTTCCGGCAAAAAGACAAAAGTCGGCAATACCAATAGTTCCATTGATATTTCGTTGCTTTACGATAAGTCCGATTTTACCGATATTTCAGCCGGAAACACAGCGCTTAATCCCGCATCTTTAAAGGAAGTAGAATTGGCGCCTTGGGATGATACGAGTGGCAATACATGGTCTTCTTCTTCAACAACCAAGAAAGTGAAAGTGAAAGATCTTGTTTCAAGTTCTTGGAGAAATGAAAGTATTGATACTTTTATAACTAATGTTACCAGCGCCAGCGGTAATTATACCGGCGTAAATTACTATGACTTTGAGATTGAATTTACCACTGCAACGACTCACTTTTCGCCGTTTGGCACACCTACAGGGACTGATTTAACGCCGGTGGCGCCGACTGTGAAACCATCTGTTAGCGCGGCTGATGGACAAGTAACTCTTGGGTGGGTATATACATTCAATGAATCGGATGGTAGTTATTTTAATCTCTATCGCAGCACTCAAGATAATTTTTCTTCTCTTACTCAATCGCAACTTGATGCTAAACAAGTTAATACTTCTGCTATCTCTATTGCCACTTACTGCACTGGTTCTCAGCCTGGTCCATTTACTTGCAGTTATAATGATGTATCCGTTAGTAATGGCAGCACTTATTATTATATTTATACCGCGGTTGATTCCGGTCATAAGGGCGATACGGTGACTAATACGTCTCCGACTTCCAATGCCGCAATGCCAACCAGTACCGGTGGTGGTGGCGGTGGTGGTGGAGGTGGCGTTGTTGTAACTCCAACCTTAACTCCGAAACCGGAAACGATAGTTCCGACAATAACCGCAACATTCAAGACGGGCGATCTTATTCGCGCTATTGCTGGAACAAAAGTGTATGTAATAAAGAACGGCAAGAAGCGATGGATACCGACAGCAGCGGCGTTTAACGCTTCTGGATATAAATGGGCAGAGATTAAAGATGTGGGCGCTTCCGATGTAAGTGGAACAAAAGATATTACTTTATTCAGAGCCGAAGGCGATCCGAAAGTTTATATTCTTGCTTCTAATGGCAAGAGACGACATATTCCAAATCCGGAAGTGTTCGCGTCGTATGGTTTTGACTGGGGAGAAGTTTCAATTATCACCAAAGCGGAAAGAGACGCGTATACGGATATGACTTTAATGCGCATAACTGGCGATCCGAAAATTTACCGATTGGTTAATGGCGCGATAAGCCATATTTCGGATCCGAAAACATTCAATTCTTACGGTTATAGTTGGGACGATGTTGTGGAAATGAACGCTATTGAGTTTGCCGTTTATAAGAAAGGTGATGTTTCAACTCCAACGACGGTAGAAACAATAGTAACTGAAATTCCGGCAAGTTATAAATTTTCCAAAAAGCTTGAATATAATAGCAAGGGCGATGACGCGAAGTATTTGCAGATATTTTTGAAATCGCAAGGTAGCGATATTTATCCTGAAGCCATAGTTTCCGGCTGGTTTGGTCCCGCTACCAAGAGAGCGTTAATCAGATTTCAGGAAAAATACACTTCCGATATTCTTACTCCGTTTGATATTACGCAAGGAACTGGTATAACCGGCTCTAAAACAAATGATAAGATAAATAAGATTTTGGGAAGATGAGAATTTGCAGCGCGATAAAGTTTAGAAATTCAAAAACAACCCCCGATTTTAAGGGGGTTGTTTTTTTGCGCCTGTTTTTGGTCGGTGAAAGTGGTATAATAAAAATATGTTTTTATGTTGTTAAAATTTCCAAAATTTTTTTTATGGGGAACGGCAATTTCAAGTCATCAAGTGGAAGGTGGTAATTTTAATGATTGGTCGGAATGGGAAAAACAAAACGCCAAATATTTAGCGCGAGAAGCGGGAAAAAGAAGCTGGCCAGCGTATGTTTTGAACGATTATCCCAATCCACTTCAAGAGGAGAATTATATTTCCGGTCGCGCTTGTGATCATTATAATCGTTACGAAGAAGATTTTGATATTGCCAAAAGTTTAAACCATAATGTTCATCGTTTTTCTATTGAATGGTCGCGCGTTGAGCCACGCGAAGGCGAGTGGGATCAAAAAGAAATTGAGCATTATAAAAATGTCTTACGCGCGCTTCGCGATCGCAACATTGAACCGTTCGTAACATTGTGGCATTGGACCAATCCTGTTTGGTTCGCGGAAAAAGGCGCGTGGCTTAATAAAAAAGCGCCTTTTTATTTTGCGCGATATGTTGAAAAAGTCGTTAATGAATTAGGCGATTTGGCGAATTTTTGGGTTATTTTAAACGAACCAACCGTTTTGATTTTAAATTGTTATTGGCGCGGATTGTGGCCTTCACGAAAGAATGGTTTTTTAGTTTCGTATAAAGCATTGAATAATTTAGCTATGGCTCATAATCTTGCTTATGAAAAAATAATTTTTTTAAAACCGCAATCCCGAATCGGTATTGCTTATAATTTTACTTGTTTTGAGGCGCATAAAGAAAATTTTTTCAATAAGATAATAAAATATTTCGCAGATTATTTAAATAACCATTATTTTTTGGAAAAAATAAAAGGTAAATTGCATTTCATAGGCTGTAATTATTATTTTCATAATCGTATTAAGTTCAATTTATTTCATCCGGTTAAATCCTTGAAAGATAATGAGAATAAGTTTGTATCAGGCATTGGCTGGGAAATTTATCCGGAAGGCATTTATCATATTTTAAAAGATTTAAAAAAATATAATTTACCAGTTTATATTACGGAAAACGGCGTCGCGGACGCGCGAGATAAATATCGCGCCGATTTTATAAAGAATCATCTCTTATGGACATATAAAGCCATCGGAGAGGGGGTTGATGTTCGTGGATATTTTCATTGGTCGCTTTTGGATAATTTTGAATGGGACAAAGGTTTTTGGCCGAGATTCGGTTTAGTGGAAGTGGATTATAAAACAATGGAGCGGAAAATGAGGCAAAGCGCCTTTGAGTACGCGAAAATTTGTAAAAATAACGGTGTGATACTAAATACCCCCGAAGCAGACACTTCGTGTCGCTACGGGGCGAGTAAATACTGAATACTTTTATATGTTGTGGCTCTTAATCGTAATTATTGGTCGTTTTATTGACGCGTGGGTGGCTATAATAGATAAGCTTATTTTAAAGCACACTATTTTTAAGCCCGCGTCGTATGCTTTTTTTACCGGCATTTTCAGTATTTTCACGGTCGGATTTATTATTCCGATTTCCTGGGTTATAAAAAGTTTTGGTGTTTTTGATGTTCCGGATTTGCCTTTGATGTTTTTTGATTTTTTTATCGGTATTATTCTGTTTTTTGCCATTTTTTCTCTTTTTTCCGCTTTTTATCGCGCGGAAGCTTCGCGGGTAGCGACATTTATAGGCAGTTTAACGCCTATTTTTACTTTAGGTTTATCTTTTTTTATTCTTGGCGAAAAATTACCGAAAAATTATATCTGGGCATTTGTGTTTTTAATTCTTGGAAATTTCGTCATAGCTTTTGGCGGCAGAAGTTTTCGTATCGGCGGAGCGTTGTTTTACGCGCTTTTGTCGGCTTTTTTGTGGGCGTTATTTTTCATTTTGATAAAAAAAGTTTTTGGAATGCAGTCTTTTACGACAACTTTATTTTGGATGGAACTTGGTCTTGTTATCGGGGCCTTGCTGTTTTTATTGAAACCGGCGGCGCGAAAGGAAATTTTCAAATCTGGCGTTGCCATTCCGGCCCAAAAATCGCATATCGCTTTATTTGTGTTTAATAAGTTGCTCGCGCGCGTTTCTTCTTTTTTGATAATGTTTGCCGTTAGTTTGGGAAATGTGACGATGGTCAACGCGCTTGAGAGCGTTAAATATGTTTTTATATTCTTGATAGCGATTTTATTTTCCGCGATATTCCCGAAAATTTTGAAAGAGGAATTGAGTTTTTCAATAATTTTGCAAAAAGCGCTGGCGATTATTTTAATAGGAGCGGGAATATTCGCATTGATTTATTAATTATTTATAATATTTTTTCGCATAAATTAAATAGAATACGAAAATTATATTAAATAAATAATTTATATACAATGGAAAATGAGTTATTTGGACCAATGCATCGTCTACGATTATATAAGCAAAGGTTAGCAACTCTCCAGATAACCAGAAAAGTAAAAATAACCACGATAAATCTTCCGCTTTTTTTGTTTTCCAAGTTTTTATTACTTGCGGGATAGCGCATATTGCAAATAAAAATGCGCCTGCCCAGCCGATAAAATTATGTATCATAATTTTAAAATATTAGTATTAATTGAAATTCGTATAGGGTGCGAATATATGATAATATTTAAGTATATAAAAAATTCATTTTAATCTTAATGCATTTTAATCAATCAAGCAAAAAAAATTGTTTAAAAAAATAATTATTATATTTTTTTCAATGCTTTTAGGCGGCGTGATTTTCGTCGCATATTTTTATTTTACTCTTGATAAAGTTGACGTTGATCGTGAATTGAAATTTGGCGTCACTTTCATTCCAAGACGCGCGATGGAACTGGGCCTTGATTGGCAAGAAACTTACTTGGCAATTCTTGATGATTTGGGCGCGCGGTGGCTACGTCTTGGCGCGTACTGGAATATCATAGAAAAAGAAGAGGGAATTTACGATTTCAGCGAGTTGGATTGGCTGATTGGCGAAGCGGAAAAGCGAGATGTGAAAATTATTTTAGCGATTGGAATGCGCGTGCCCGGATGGCCGGAATGTCATATTCCGGATTGGGCCAAAGAATCTTCATTCTCTAATTCTCCGTTTGTAAGATTACAATCAGAGCAATCCTTGCTTCAATATTTGCGGATAATAATAGGGCGTTATCGTAATTCTTCGGCGATTTGGGCATGGCAAGTGGAAAACGAGTCGTTTTTGAAATTCGGCGAGTGTCCCGTGTCAGATAAGGAATTTTTAGGCAATGAGATAAAGTTAGTGAAAACTATTGATAAGCGACCTGTTGTAGTTACGGAGTCCGGCGAGTTTGGAAATTGGCGTAAGGTGGCGCCGTTTGGAGATATTTTAGGCACTACGCTTTTTCGCAATATTTATTATAAAAGTTTTGGATATATCAATTATCATTTGCCACCGAGTTTTTATCGCTTGAAATCGCTTTTGGTAAAAAAATGGACTTTGCCGGAAAATATTATAGCGATTGAATTGCAGAGCGAGCCGTGGGTGGCGGATCCGCCAATCAGCGACGCGTCTTTGGAAGAACAATACATTACGATGAATCCGGAATTTTTCCGAGATACTTTAAATTATATTCGTTATACGGATTTCAACGAGTTTTATTTTTGGGGCGCGGAATGGTGGTATTGGATGAAACAAGAGGGTCGTCCGGAAATTTGGGATATCGCTAAAAGTGTTTTCGTGAAATAAAACCCTTGCTTTTCGCGCAGATTTTTTTTATACTCAATTTATATGAATCCCGTTAGAAGTCCTGAGCAAAAAAATTTTTTTGCTCAGGACTAACGAGGTTTATGCCGTAATTCATATCTGTCTGAAATTGATATTAATAATCACATAAGGACAGACTTCTAACGGGGTGAAACAGACGTCAAAAATCAGAATAGCTATAATTAGCATATTTATTTTATTCGCGCTGGCGGGTAGTTTGGATTATCCGGCTTTTTGGAATAAAGGGGCGGATTTTTTAAATCCTAAAATAGATGTTACGGGAATTAAAATTCCCTATTTTTGGAATAAACCGTTTTCTTTGGGGTTAGATTTGCAAGGTGGCGCGCATTTGATTTACGAAGCGGATCTTTCAATGATTGCTGAAGAAGAAAAAGATAATTCTATGCAGGGGTTGCGAGATGTGATAGAAAGGAGAATAAATATTTTTGGCGTGACCGAACCGCTTGTTCAGATAAATAAAGCGGGCAATAGCCAACGGCTTATCGTAGAACTTGCCGGTGTTACCGATGTTAATCAGGCGATAAAGATGATAGGTGAAACGCCATATCTTGTTTTTGCTGAATTGGAAAACAAAGAAGAAGCGGATCCGGCAAAATGGAATTTTATGCCGACCGAACTTACCGGAGGAAAATTAAAGTTGGCGCGATTGGAATTTGACAGCACGACTTATGAGCCGATTATTGCTTTGGAATTCAATGAAGAAGGCGCTGTGCTTTTTGAAGAAATTACCGCTAGAAATGTGGATAAAAATGTGGCGATTTTTTTGGACGGTTTTGTTTTAAGCGCGCCGAAAGTCCAGCAAAAAATTTCAGGAGGAAGCGCGGTGATTACTGGCCAGTTTTCCACGAAAGAAGCTAAGGATTTGGTTTTGCGCCTTAATTCAGGCGCTTTGCCCGTGCCTATACATTTGATAGCGCAGAAAACTATCGGCGCGACTTTAGGAAAAATTGCTTTGGAAAAGAGTTTAAAAGCGGCGTTTTGGGGGCTTATGGCCGTAGTCGCTTTTATGGTAATTTATTACAGGTTATTCGGGTTTTTCGCGATTTTAGCGCTTGGAGTTTATACGGTTATTGTTCTTGCGATTTTCAAACTTATTCCAGTCACCTTGACGCTTTCGGGCATAGCCGGTTTTATTCTTTCAATTGGAATGGCGGTTGACGCTAATATTTTGGTATTTGAAAGGATAAGAGAGGAACGGGCGGCGAAAAAAAGCCTTGGACTTGCTCTTGATGATGGATTTTCCAGGGCTTGGTCATCAATCAAAGACGGTAATATTTCAACATTAATAACGGCCTTCATACTTTTTTGGTTCGGCACAAGCGTTGTTAAGGGATTTGCTCTGACATTGATCGTAGGCGTCGTGGTTTCAATGTTTTCCGCCATATTTGTAACGAAAAATCTTTTGAAAATATTTGTTGGCAGAAAAATAGCGGATGTCAAATGGTTGTGGCAGTAATTATTTAGTTAAAATCTCTGCTTATGGCAGACCTCCCATAGGGAGATAAAATTTTAAAATCTATGTCTATCATTAGTCATTATAAAAAATTTTTTATATTTTCCGGTTTGTTGTCTGTGGCGAGTATTGTTAGTTTGGGTTTGTGGCAGTTGAATTTCGGTATTGATTTTACCGGCGGTTCATTGATGGAAATTGAATTTGAAAATATAGAATTGAAAGCAAATGATATTAAAGATTCTTTGGCTGATTTGGCATTGGAAAATTTATCAGTTCAGCCGGTAGGCGAAACGGGTTTTATTTTGCGTTTTAAGGATGTTGACGAAGAAACTCACCAAAAAATATTAGGCAAGATTAAGGAAAAAGTCGGAGTCAATGATGGCGCGGATACGGAAAATTTTGATAGTAGTAAAGATATTGCTGAAAGCGGTCTTGTGATTACACCCATTGATGGTGGTGATAAAATCCCCGGTAATATTGAAGCTGAGGTTCAGTCGTCTTCCGAGAATGTTAAAAGCGAAATTGCCAGTGTCAGAGAAACGCGATTTGAGTCAATCGGTCCTGTTATCGGGAAAGAGTTGCAGCGAAGAGCATTGTGGGCGATTATTTTAGTTGTTATATCTATTATCGTATATGTCGCTTGGGCGTTTAGGGGCGTTTCTAAACCGATTTCTTCGTGGAAATACGGCATAGTGGCTATCGTGGCTTTAATTCACGATGTTTTGATTGTTGTCGGCATATTTTCTTTTTTGGGAAGGTTTTATGGGGTTGAAGTTAGTTTGTCTTTTGTCGCGGCAATACTGACAATTTTGGGTTATTCGGTCAATGATACGATTGTCGTGTTTGACAGGGTTCGTGAAAATTTAACGAAGGATTATGGCAGTAAAGACTTTAGTGTTATAGTGGATAATAGTTTAAACCAAACGATAGTAAGGTCAATCAATACCGGTTCGTGCGCGCTTTTGGTTTTGGTGATAATTTTTATTTTCGGCGGATTATCGGTTATTGATCTTGTATTGGCATTGATTTTCGGAATTATTTTTGGCACATATTCGTCAATTTTTATCGCGAGTCCATTGTTAGTTGAATGGAACAAATGGACGAATAGAAATAATTAATTTTTGCTGATAAAAATAGTCCGCCAAATTGGCGGACTATTTTTGGTTGTATAAAAAATCGGAGCAATTACTTAATAAAGTTGACATATTTTTAATGATATGCTAATATATTATTATCAATGAAAATAATAATTGTTAATATTTATTGTGAATAATTTATAGATTATTTTACAAGAGGTTTTAAAGAGGGCGATCTGCGCGTAGAATAATATGTAAAATTTTATGGGAAAAAATTTAAATAATCCCTATTTATTAGTTGATGAGGGTTTGAAAATATTACCCAAGCGCACAAAAGATATTGTTGCGCGTCGTTTTGGCATAAATAAAGATGAAGCGGAAACATTGGAATCAATAGGTCGCGATTATGGCATCACTCGGGAAAGAGTCAGGCAGATAGAAGATAGCGGTTTGGGGCGGTTAAAACGCGACGAAACATCTATGCTTTTTAAGCCTATAGTTTTTCGTCTTGAAAGTTATCTAAAGAGTCATGGTAATTTGCGTAGAGAAGAAACTTTACTTAATGATATGACATCCGCTTATTATCAGGGAGTGTCAAAAAACAAAGAGATTAAACGGTATGGAAGAGCAATCTCATTGATCTTGACTATTTCTGAACCGTTTAATTATATGAGCGAAACGGAAGATACTCATGCTTTGTGGGCGCTCGACAAAGAATCATTTAATGGAGCGCGAGAAATAATTCGCGGTTTGGTAAATTATTTTAGCAGTTTAAATAACGCGATATCCGAGGAAGATTTGATGAAATGGTTGATTTCTACGGCATCGCATATTTCCAAGGAAGCGCATTTTTCATATTTGGATGTCGCGAAATTGGTGGAAAAAAATATTTTTGGGGAATATGGTTTAGTTCACTGGCCAGTTATAAGCCCGAGGGGCGTGAAGGACAGGGCATATTTAGTATTAAAGAAAAAAGGCGAACCGCTTCATTTTACTAATGTGGCCGCGTTGATAAATCAGATGGGTTTATCTACCAAGACAGCCTATGCCCAGACGGTTCATAACGAGTTGATTAAAGATCCGAGATTTATTTTAGTGGGCAGGGGTCTTTACGCTTTAGCGGAATGGGGTTATAAGTCTGGCACTGTTAAGGATGTTATAAAAGAAGTGTTGGCGGAATCTAATAAACCTATGACTCGGCAGGAAATAATTGATGAAGTTATGAAAAAAAGGATGGTAAAAATCAATACTATAATTTTAAATATCAATAATTCTCCGGAATTTCAAAAAATGAATGATAATACATTTGTTTTGACTGAATAATTCACAAAATAAATATATCGTAAATAGAAGAAGTTAAATCTTGAATTATATTCTCGGGATTTAACTTCTTCTATTATAAGGGCATTTATGATGTTATAATTTATGATATAATATAATTATTATGTGGACACAGATTTCGGAACAATTATTATTTGTATGGGTTTTATTTAAAATACTGATTCATTACTGGTGGATTTATGCTCCAGTCACGCTTTTTTTCATTTTTAAATCGTTGTGGCTTTTTTACCTTGAAGGTTTGTATAATTCAAAACCTAGAAACGCTAATATGCTGTTGGAAATTAAAATGCCGAGAGAAATAATGAAAAGTCCGAAAGCGATGGAGCAATTTTTGTGCAATATTTATAATACGAAAAGCGGCCGTGGATTTATTGAAAAATGGTGGATTGGAAAAGCAGATTTGAAATTCAGTTTGGAAGTCGTTAGTATTGGCGGAGAAGTTCATTTTTACATCAGGACTCCGCGTAAATTCAGGAATATCGTTGAGGCAAATCTTTACGCGCAATATCAGGATTTGGAAATTGTTGAAGCGGAGGATTATGTAAATGAATTTCCCGAGACCGTTGAGGAAATTTATGATATGGGTTATAAAATTTGGGGTACGGAATTGATGTTGGGAAAATCCGATGTTTATCCGATAAGAACTTATATTGATTTTGAATCGCCGGATGAAGACAAGTCGTTGGATCCCGTATCAGCTCTTTTAGAGATTTTAACCAAAGAGAAAAGAGAAGAAAGGATTTGGATTCAAATTTTGATTTTGCCGGCGGATCCGAATTGGAAAGATGCCGCCAAGGAGGCGTTGGAAGATATACGAAAAGACGCCGAAAGAAAGATGGTAACGAAAATGGGCGAAGACGAGAGAGAGATGACATCCATTCAATTAACGCCGGGCCAAAGAGATGTTATGGAAGCCATAGAACAAAATGTGGCAAAAGTCGGTTTTAACACGACGATTCGCATAATATATTTGGCGCCTTGCGATATGTTTGACGATAGTTTGGCGAATAAAGGCGTGCGCGCGGCTTTTAATCAATATGGAACGCAAAATCTGAATTATTTTAAAAAAAATAGAGATAAAGATACGGATGAATTTTTGTATTTTTTTCGGAAATGGAGATTGGAAGGCAGAAGGAAGATAATATATTCCGATTACCGGACGAGAAATATGAAAGAATCAACTTTTATGGGAGAATTGATAACTTCCGTTTCGTTTCACCTTGCTTTTACCAATGCCCCACCGATTTTAAATGTGGAAGAATTGGCAACTATTTATCATTTTCCGACTAGTCTTGTTCTAACGGCTCCGATGTTAAGAAGAGTTGAATCAAAGCGGATAGGTCCGCCGGCCGGTTTGCCGATTTTCGGCGATGAAGATAAAAAATAAAGTTTTACCCCGTTAGAAGTCCTTGGCAGAAAATTTGAATAGCGAGGTTTTTAACGGGGTAAAATTTTTCTGCGCGGGATTAACGAGGATTATGCTTTTTAATATTAGTTTGTCTGAAATTGACCATTTGGTTATATAAAGACGGATTTCTAACGGGGTGGACGATACGGTATTTTTCGCTAAAACTAATTTTAGGGGAAAAAATAGGGCGTTTGGCATAAAATCCGACGACCGGAGGCGGCATATGTATGTTTTGGGAAAAACCGGAACAGGTAAAACAACTGTTTTGGAAAATATGATTTTGCAGGATATACGGATGGGACACGGTATAGCGATGGTGGATCCGCACGGAGAATCGGCTGAAAAAATTTTAGATAGAATTCCGGAAGAACGGATAGATGATGTTGTGTATTTTAATCCCGCTGACAATGAATGCCCTGTTGGTTTTAATATTCTTGAAGTTCCGGACCCGAAATATAAACATTTAATTGCTTCCGATTTGATGGGCGTTTTTACAAAATTATGGGCCGGCGTTTGGTCGGCGAGAATGGAATATATTTTAAATAATTGCGTTTTAGCTCTTTTGGACACTCCGGGAAGCACTCTTTTGGGAATTATGCGTATTTTGGTTGACAGAGATTATCGGCAAAATATTGTGGCTAACATTAAAGATCCTGTGGTTAAGTCGTTTTGGGTTAATGAATATGAGCGATGGCAAGAAAAATTCAGAAGCGAAGCGATCGCGCCGATTCAAAATAAAGTTGGGCAGTTTCTTTCCACCGCCATTATCAGGAATATAGTCGGTCAGTCGCAAAGCACTATCAATATTCCGGAAATAATGAACAAGGGAAAGATTTTGATTGTTAATGTTGCAAAGGGAAGAATTGGAGAAGATAATTCAGCATTGCTTGGCGCTATGTTGATTACGAAAATTCAGCTTGCCGCGATGGAAAGAGTAAGGGTTCCGGAAAAAGAACGGATAGATTTTTATCTTTATGTTGATGAATTTCAAAATTTTGCTACAAAATCATTTGCTTCTATTTTATCGGAAGCGAGGAAATATAAATTAAATTTGATTATCAGTCATCAGTATATAGGTCAACTTATGACGGATGTCAGCACTGAAGTCAGAGATGCTGTGTTTGGCAATGTCGGCACAATGATAATTTTTAGAATTGGCGCGACGGACGCGGAATTTTTAGAAAATGAATTCGCGCCGGAATTTACTCAGCAGGATTTAGTGTGTTTGTCTAATTTCAGCATATATTTGAAATTAATGGTTGATGGCACAACGAGTCGTCCTTTTTCTGCCGATACTTTGCCGCCATTTTCGGTGAGCGAAAGCGAAGGAAATATGGAAAAGATAATCGTGCGATCGCGCGAGCTTTATGGAAAATCAAGACCGGATGTGGAAAAAGAAATAGAAAAATGGAGCGGCGGAACATCGTCAATGGTTGAATTTAAAGGGAGTGAAACTAGGGGGAAATTTAAGGCGGTATGTTGGAATTGTTCCAAGGAAACCGGCGTTAGTTTTGAGCCGGATGGCGTTAGACCGATTTATTGCAAAGATTGTTTGAATAAGGTGCAGACCGGAGAGATCCGGCCGATTCCATCAAGGCGGTTTGTTAAAACGGAGGAAAGAAAAGAATATGAAATTGACTTGGGGGTTTTGGGTATTGGAGTAGATGATGAAAAAAGTGGCGTCGCGGAAGAAAAATATCGCGCAAAACCGTCGGTAAATATTCCAACCGCCGAAAGATTTCAAAAACCGACTCAAATATTTTCCGTGCCATTGAAAACAAATGCGTCTTTTAAAAAAGAGGAAGAAAAAATAGTGAAAACGCCGTTGCCCGTTTCTCTTAAAGATGCTTTAGCGCGTAAACCCAAGTTATTCAAAGATATCAAGAAAAATAAAAAAGAAGTGGATATTGGCGGATTAAGGAAGGCGTTGGAAGATTCGTTGGAAAAATAAATTTTAATAATATCAAGTAAATTATTGTTATTTTAATTATGTTTTTTTAAGTCAACAGACCCGTTGCTTAATAACTTCATTAAAATAATTTTTTAATATGAACCATACTGTTCTTATAGTTGACGACGATAACGATGTGCGTGAGAGATATAGAGAAGTTTTTAAAGAAAATGGATTTAGCGTTATAGAAGCGCGAAACGGTGTTGAGGGACTTGACATTGCTTTGGAAAAAAGACCAAATTTGATATTTACAGGTATTATTATGCCGAAAATGGACGGTTTTGATATGATAAAGCACCTTAAAGACGATATAAGAACAACAAATATTCCGATTATGATTTCATCGCATCTTGGCCGGCAGGAAGATAAAATAAAGGCGCAGGGATTGGGGATTAAAGATTTTATTTTATTGGATTTTACGCCGCCGATTGATGTTGTGCGGTTGGCGCGTTTGAGAATTGAAGGTGATAAGGAAGAAAAATATTTACTTGATGTTAATGAAATTAGTTTGGATGCCGCGCGTTTGACGAGAGATTTTAATTTTCCGCCATATTTGAAATGCGATAAGCATTCGAGTGAGAAGATGGTATTGGTTTTGTCGGCTGATCCGGAAAATGCGGGCGTGTTTAAGGCGAAATTTATTTGTCCGCAGGAGAAATAAAAGTAGTGTTTACGGATCGGGCGCGTTTCGTTCCGTCAGCGTTGAATCGCATTAATTCGCGTCTTGCGAAAAATTTTGTTATATTTGCCGAGCCCCGTCTGCCTACGGCAGACGGGGCTCGGCAAGCGGAACTTGTAAAAA
>ERZ1292640.515-Hain-H43-02um-R1-515-length-31506-cov-6_pt1 | contig 31506 bp, 29 predicted proteins | sample MGYA00564404_ERZ1292640 | MGnify/ENA primary metagenome ERZ1292640 (study PRJEB36523, sample SAMEA6512636) | groundwater metagenome | collected 2019-01-08 | study: AquaDiva: Metagenomics assemblies of 32 groundwater samples | reverse complement strand
TTGACCGTCCCACAGAATTCATGCTCGCTGCAATCCCGCAAAGAGCGAATCCGCGTGACATCGCCATTTTTTGTCCTGACATAATCCAACGAATTAAAAGCGGCAAACAAATACAGATCGGCACTTCTTCGCCAAGGCGCCTGGAAAATGCCACCGCTTTTTTAAAACAAGCGCTTCCATGGCCCGGCAATGTGCAACTCAGCATGGCGGAAATTCGTGGAAATGTTAACACTAGGCTTTCAAGATTACATGAAACCTCGGAACGCCGGCTTGACGGCGTAATACTAGCCATGGCCGGGTTGATCCGTCTTGCGGCCGATAAGCAGGCTGAAATTGAATTAAAAAATTTATTACACAATTGCCGCATAATGGTGCTCCCACTTCCAGAATGCCCTGCCGCCCCGGCACAGGGCGCGCTAGCGGTTGAGTGCCTTTCTAAAGCAGAAAACACCATAGAAGCTCTACACAAACTTCATCATGCTGCTACAGCAACAGCGGTGCTAAAGGAGCGCGGCCTGCTAGCAGAGTGTGGCGGTGGATGCCATCAACGCTTCGGCGCAACTGCTTTTGAACACCAAGAACTCGGCGCTCTGATGTTTGTAAGGGGTATGAAACCAGATGATTCTTTTATAGAAGAACTGCGCTGGAAAACGCATATGGCTATTAAAAAAAAATCAAACACCGCTATACGCCCATGGGATGGAAGTGCGTGGCGTAAAAACAAAGGCGAATTTTCAGTGTCTGAAGCTGCACTTAACGCTATCTCTAAAAATCTTCCTGGCAAAGCTGTATTTGTAGCGCATTCGAGGGCTTTTCCACCGGGTTTTACAGAAACCACTGACCAGTGTCGTATATGGACATCTGGAACCGCTAGTTGGTTTAAATTGGCTGGACAAGGCGTTTGGGTCGAGGGATGCGCTGAAAATCTCGGCTTCAATGCTCTCATGTCTACGATTTCGGAGCCAGTTCTTAAGCTTCCATCCTTTAAAGACTGGGTTGTGCTTACTCATGAAGACGCGGTTTCTGAATGGAGTAATACAAAGGCCTTTGCAACCTACAACGTAAAAACAGATTACCCGCAAGAAGCACTCACTGCCCTTAAGCAAACAACACATATATTCTGGAGTAGCGGCTCGCAATTCGAGGCCCTACGTGACACCGCTATGAAGAATGCAATACACGCATGCGGCCCCGGAAAAACCGCGTCGCGGCTGCGTTCCCTTGGTGTTGAACCATTAGTTTTTCCTTCTTCAGAGGAGTGGAGAAAATGGCTAACAAGTTAGACAAAATAATATCCCAGTGTCTTTCATTGAGAAGACTTAGACAAAACCCATTAATAAGAGAACTCACGCTGGAACACAGGGTGTCTATAGAACAACTAATCCAGCCGTACTTTGTTGTAGATGGTATAAAACAACGCGAAGAAGTGCCTGGCCTGACTGGCACCTACCGTGACACCCCTTCAACTTTGCTTAAACAGATTGAAAATGACATGGAAAACGGGATAAAGAAGATCCTACTTTTCGGCGTCCCAAAGGAAAAAAGATCGGACAACTTTGATCCGTCGTTCACCACCTCACAAATAATCGCAATAAGGAAAGCCTTCGGAAAAGACATATTCATAGCCGCCGACGTTTGTCTTTGCTCATCAACAACACATGGCCATTGTGGAATATTATCCGCTGAAGGTGATCATGTTGAAAACGCGTCTACCGTTTACGAATTGGCCAAGTCCGCTCTGGCATACGCACAAGCTGGTGCTGATTGTGTCGCTCCGAGCGATATGATGGATGGGAGAGTGGGCGCGATCCGCGAGGCGCTTGATAGCGCGGGTTTAGAAAAAACCCTCATAATGAGCTATTCAGCTAAATTTCATTCTAAATTTTATGGACCATTCAGAATAGCCGCTGACTCAGCACCCAAGGGAGCTCTTTCGCTTAAAGACAGGTCGACGTACCAGATCGACCCCGCACGACCTTCTGATGCTCTTGAAAGTTCTATCCGTGATAGCGAGGAGGGCGCCGACATACTCATGGTCAAGCCCGGGCTTCCATATCTTGACATCTTGGCAAGATTATCAAAAAAGATTCATAAGCCCTGGGCGGTATACGAAGTAAGTGGCGAATTTGCGGCCATAGAGCTGATGGCAAAACAAGGCCTGATCCAAGGCCCTGCCGCGCATGTTGAGGCCTGGACGGCATTTGCCAGGGCCGGTGCTTCCATTATTATCACCTACGGCGCACGCTTTGCTGGTGAGTGGCTTAAATCAGGTATCACGAGAGGGTGACACATCATGAAATCTCTAAGCACTATAACAGAATCAGAACATCTTTTTGAACGTGCAAAGCGCGTATCACCAGGTGGGGTACACTCTCCGGTTCGCGCTTTCCGCGGAGTTGGTGGGGTACCTAGATTTATTATATCAGCAGATGGTTCAAATTTTACTGACGTTGACGGCAACGCTTATATTGATTTTTGCATGTCATGGGGGCCACTAATTTTTGGCCACAAGAATCCAGAAATTCGCGAAGCCGTCATAAAAGCCCTTGAACGTGGCTGGTCTTACGGAGCCGCTGAACCATATTCGCTGGAACTCGCTGAACTGATCACATCATCAATACCTTGGGTTGAAAAAATCAGATTCGTCAATTCAGGCACAGAAGCTGTAATGGCCGCCTTACGTGTCGCAAGGGGCGCCACTGGCAGGAGTAAAATACTAAAATTCGATGGGTGCTACCACGGACACGTGGATTCAATGCGGGGCCGGGCCGGGTCAGGACTTGCGGAAATGTCCTCGCCAGCCAGCGCTGGGGTATCAAAAAGTGTGGCAGGTGAAACCATCGTCGTTCCATTGGATGATCCAAGCGCTCTTAAGCTAGCCATTGAAAAGCACGGAAAGGAACTGGCTGCAGTAATCATAGAAGCAATCCCTGCAAATAACGGCCTTTTACTGCAAAAGCCGGATTTTCTACCACTAGCGGTCGAACTCGCCCGCAAGGTGGGGGCACTGATAATCCTGGATGAAGTCATAACTGGATTTCGCGTTTCATTCGGAGGTGTTGCTGAAATCACGGGAATCAAACCAGATCTTGTAACTTATGGAAAAGTGATCGGAGGCGGTTTTCCAGTTGGGGCCTACGGCGGGAAAAAAGAATTAATGGACCTTGTTGCTCCTAGCGGCCCCGTCTACCAAGCGGGGACATTAAGCGCAAACCCAGTCGCGATGTCAGCAGGCATCGCTACGCTAAAAAAACTTATAAAAGAAAAACCATATGCTAGCTTTGAGAAAAAAACCGCGTGGCTTGAAAATAAAATTGGGCAATCTGCGACAAAAGCCGGTGTCAGCGCTATGGCACAAAGATTCGGTTCTATCTTCTGGCTTGTACTAGGAAAAGTTAATACAGCTGATGGCACCGTGCGCTCACAAATACAGATTCCTTCATCACAAAAAGACCAATATGCGCAGGTCTTCCACTCATTACTTGATTCAGGAATTTATATGGCACCAAGTGGTTTTGAAGTGTCCTTCCTGTCCACTGCCCATACCGACACTGACCTTGAAAAACTAACTGACTCAATAGACAAGATTTTTTCAAAGAGGATTTTTTCTAAATGACAGGCAAAGGAAGAATCGCCACAGCACCAAAACGAAGGTTGGCAGTAATGCTTTCGGTACATTTGATTTGGATGTTCGTGGTATGCCTGCTCGGAGCATGGTGGGGAAAGCTTGTGCTCCAGCAAGCCGCTAGGATCACGGAGCTTGAAAGATCCGCTGGAATAATGGCCTACGGCTCTTCCAGTTACTTGGAAAAAATGCATCGCATGCTTTCGTGGGAACTTCCAGCTTTTTTCACCCTTCTTATCGTCAGCACAGCTATAGTCATCTGGCTTTATTGGCGCGATTTATTAAGGACTAAATCGCTACAAGCCTTTTTTGCCTCAGTGACTCATGAACTCAGAACCCCCCTTACAAGTATACGATTACAAGCCGAATCCATCGCCGATTCGGTGCCAAGTGGCGGACACGAACACCAGTTAGCCGAGCGTCTGCTTGAAGACACAACAAGACTTGAGTCACAGGTGGAAAAAATGCTCGAGCTTGCCAGGGTAGAGGGCGGTGGTCCGGTGCATGTTCAACCCATCCAAATAAAGCCTTGGCTATCAAGGTTTGCTAGTTCATGGCACGCTTCATTCGGAAATAAAATCAACTTCGATATCTCAATAGATGACGCCTTGATTAAGGCTGATCCAGCTGCATTAGGAGTCATACTAAAAAATATCGTGGAAAACTCCGTAAAACACTCCCAGTGTGAGAATATCGCCATCTCCGTGCGGTCAGTAGCAAACAGGAAAGCACTTACCCTTGTCTTTTCGGATAACGGCAAAACAGTACAACTGAACAAAAAGACCATGCGCACCCTTGGTCGCGCCTTCGAAAAGGGGTCAGCATCACAGGGTCTTGGCATTGGGCTTTATTTAATCAGAACGTTGATGAGAAGAATGGGCGGCAACGCTGATTACCAGTTTGATGGCGCGTTTAAGGTATTACTGACTTTTCAGGAGGAATGTTCAGGTGGGTGAGAATCCTCTTTCAATGATTCTCCTTGTTGAAGACGAAAAAAATCTTGGTTTGACCCTTATGGAGCGGCTTCGCCAGGATCACTTCGGTGTATCATGGGTGACCTCGTTACATGATGCAAGAGAAACTATAAAAAACAATATGTTTCAGCTCGCATTAATGGATGTAGGCTTGCCTGATGGGTCTGGTTTTGATCTTGCTGCAGAGTTGAGAAAAACATCACCGACCACTGCCATTATTTTCATGACAGCATATGGAAACCCGGAAGACCGCATCCACGGCCTGGAACTTGGGGCTGAAGATTATGTTGTAAAACCGTTCCACCTAAAAGAACTGCTCCTTAGAATACAAAACGTTTTAAAACGTACCAAGTTTATCACTGAAAATTCTTCCTCCATGGATAAGCCCGTAAAAGTTGGTAAAGTGGTAGTTGATTTTTCTAAATTTGAAGCTTCAGTAAACGGCCAAACATTTTCGCTAACACATAAGGAGACGGCGCTACTTAGACTTCTGGTAACAATGAGAGGCAAGGTCATAAGCCGTGATGAGATTTTGGACCATGTTTGGTCAAAAGACGAGTTCCCAAGCCCACGCACTGTTGATAACTTCATCATGCGCCTGCGCAGGCTTGTGGAAAAAGACGCTGAACATCCAGAAATTATAAAAAGCATCCGAGGTGTCGGTTATCAATTGGTCTATTAAAGGAGAGAATGTGAATTTATTTAACACCACGATCGCACAAAAAAACAAATCAAGACCTCCAATATGGTTTATGAGACAAGCGGGGCGCTATCATTCACACTACCAGACCCTTCCAAAGAAATACTCATTCATAGAGCTCTGCAAGAAACCAGAACTGACGTTTGAAGCAACCATGGGTCCCATCCGTGATTTTGATTTCGATGCTGCCATTTTGTTCTCAGACTTGCTCTTCCCGCTTGAAGCTATGGGCATGGGTTTAACATACGATGAGGGGCCGAAGCTTGGCTGGCACTTGCTAAATACCAGCGATATAAAAAAGCTTGCCGGCGGGGCAGGGGGTGCTGCGGCCTTAGAATTTCAAGCGGAAGCCCTACGGCTTCTCCGCGCAAGAATTACACATGACAAGGGGTTGATCGGTTTTGTTGGGGGGCCTTTAACGCTTTTTTGTTACGCAGTAGAAGGCACACATTCAGGAAGCCTAGCTTCCGCAAAGCGAGGTCTGGTGGATGGGCGCTTTTCTGGCTTCATAGAAAAGCTTACGGAACTTCTTGCGGAAAATATGGTCATACAGGCAAAGGCAGGGGCTGATTGCATTGCGGTCTTTGATACCTGCGCTGGCGAATTTGACCCGGAGACATATAGCAACGCCATCATCCCTTCATTCAAGCCTGTGCTTGATTACTTTAAATCACGTTGCCCGGCGGTCCCAATTATTTATTATTCAAAAGGAACCGGCCCACAGCATTGGAAAGCTCTGGATAAGCTCTCAATAACTTGTCTTGGTATCGATTGGCGGCATAATCTTGCAAATGTTCTTTCTGATTATTCCGGCAAATGGGCTATTCAGGGAAATATCAATCCCGATTGGCTCTTACTGCCACAAAAAGAACTTGACGAAAAACTCCGCAATACATTTTACCATGTAAAAACTCTCCCGGCAGAGAAACGCAGCGGATGGGTCTGTGGTTTGGGACACGGCGTGCTACAAAAAACGCCAGAAGCAAACGTCAAATACTTCATTAAACTGACAAGGGAGCTGTTTTCAGAATGAAGCTGCACGACCTTTTTAAGAAATATGATGTACCAGGACCACGCTACACAAGTTATCCAACCGTTCCTTATTGGTCCACCACACCTACTACAGAGCAATGGATATCTAGTCTCAGAAAAGCACTCGATAGCCGGGCCGGAGCGGCTATCTACATCCATATACCATTTTGTAAAAGCCTCTGCACTTATTGCGGTTGCAATACAAGGATAGTAAGAGATCCAAAAGTCGCTATAAAATATGTTGATACCGTTATCAAAGAATGGAAGATCTACCTTTCGCTTCTGGAAAAAGATGTCCAGCTAAGCGATCTACATATAGGTGGAGGAACACCGACATTCCTGGAACCGGAAGATTTAGAACGTTTAGTTGAAGGGATCTTATCAACGGTTAAAATAAGTCCTGGCGCTGAATTCTCACTGGAGGCTGATCCAAGAACAACAACGCATGGCCATCTCGAAAAACTTTCGCGTCTCGGGTTTAAGCGCTTAAGCCTGGGGATCCAAGACTTTGATACCAAGGTACAGGAAATAGTTCACCGTGTTCAATCGGAAGAACTTGTCGAAAAGGCCACCAAAACAGCTCGTGATCTTGGCTACAACAGTATCAATTATGACCTGATTTATGGCCTGCCACTACAGACCACAAATAGCATCGAACATACAATCATGGTTTTGAAACGTCTTCGCCCTGACCGTATCGCTTTTTACGGATACGCCCATGTACCATGGATAAAACCAGGTCAACGCCGCTTCAGCGACGCAGACGTCCCCGCCGGCGAATCAAAAAGAGCATTATACGAACACGGGAGGAAACTTCTTCAATCCGCCGGATATAAAGAAATCGGTCTTGATCACTTTGCGCTTGAAACGGACCAGCTTTGGAAAGCTTATATCAATGGAAATTTGCACCGCAACTTCATGGGATACGTTGATCGTTTCGTTTTGCCACTGGTCGGGCTTGGCGTATCAGCAATCAGTGACTCCTGGGATGCATTCGCACAAAATGAAAAAACACTGGAGACATATCAACAACGGATAGACGCCGGCCAACTGCCCATTCTACGAGGGCACTTATTGACAGATGAAGACCGAGTGCTTAGGAAACACATTCTTAATATAATGACAAAATTTATAACAAACTGGGATTCAGAAAGTGAATACACCCCGCACTTGGACGAAGCAGAAAAAAAACTCGCACTTTTTGCGAATGATGGCCTGATTCGCCACCAGAGAAAATCCTGCGAAGTGACGGAAACCGGCCGCGCATTTTTGCGTAATATTTGCATGGCATTCGACGCCAGACTATTTAGAAATGCGCCCGAAACAAATCTTTTCAGTAAAACTGTTTGAAACGGATACAATATGATCGGTACGCTTAATAACAAAAGCCGTGAAGTTACCATAATAGGCGCTGGAATTTCCGGGTTAGTGGCAGCATATCATCTCCATAAAGTTGGAAAAATCGTAACTATTATCGAGTCAAGTAACCGCGTGGGTGGAGTGATCAAGACTACCAATACCCCATGGGGAATTGCAGAAAGTGCCGCACATTCTTTTCTGGCCACACCTGCTGTTTTAAATCTTTGTGATGAACTCGGCGTAAAACTTACTGGAATAAGAAAGGGCTCAACAAAGCGATATATCCTTCGTTCCGGTAAAATGAGAACTTTCCCGCTCTCAGTTTCAGAAGTTATTCTTACCTTTTTAAAGGCATACTTCCGGTTTTCGCTTAAGAAAGACAGTGATCCTAATCAAGCTAAAAAAATGACCATGGAGGAGTGGGGGCATAAATTTTTAGGGAAAGCAGCCGTAAAATACCTCATAACGCCATTTTTACGCGGTATTTATGGCGCTAGTCCTTCTGAAATTTCTGTGGCCGCCGCCTATCCAGGCTTACTAATTCCAAGAGGACACTCGCTGTTTAGTTTCATACTGTTTAAGCTGAGAAAAAAATTTCTCTGCAAAAAACTACAAAAAAAAACATCTGCTCAAACGGTATTGAAAAAAACCGTAAAACTACGGCGTGGTATGATGTCTCCCGCTAGCGGGATGGGTGATTTGGTAGCAAAACTTGAGCAGAAATTAACTGCAGAACTTGGGGGCCGCTTCCTCATAGATTCCCCAGCACTAGAACTCCCGGATCATGCAAATATAATATTGACCACACCCGCCCACGAAGCGGCATACCTCCTCGAACAACACGAGCACACCCTGTCATCAGCACTGCATTCTGTTACATATACACCGCTTATTTCTGCAACTGTGTTCATGGCAAAACACTCAATGCCGCCCAAAGGTATACGAGGCATCGGCGTTCTGATGCCAGAAAACGAAAAAGTACAGTGTCTTGGCATTCTCTTTAATTCAAGTTCATTTACCGACCGCGTAGTTAATGAGGAAAAATATGAATCGTTCACCGTCATGATCGGCAGCTCTCCAGAAAATAATGCATTATCGTTGTCTGACGATGAAATTATTTCTTTTATTTATCGCGATATGAAAACCGTGCTTGGCATTTCAAGTCCTCCAATTCATGTTGTTATAAATCGCTGGCCAAAAGCGATCCCTAAATATAATTCCACGTTATTTGATACCTGGTCTCTTGCCCGTAAAAGCTGGTGTTCCATGCCAGGCAGGATTCTCTTTGGCAATTATACCGGCCAAATCAGCTTGCGCGGTATGATAGAGTCGTCCGCTTCTTTGGCCGCAAGCTTGCAAGATTAGAAAATACCCACTGAACCGGAGAGGCCAATGCAGCAATGGAAAAAAACCCGGCAGATAAGCCAAGGTTTAGTCTCATTTATGTCCTGCTGGCATTATGGCTGATTCTTTCAGTTATAGATTTTGTCAGTTTAAAACGTAACGTTGAATCAATCCCGTATAGTCAGTTTTTATTCTACATTGAAAAACATGCCATAGAAGAATTAGTTATCGGTCCAGAAAATATCAGTGGAACACTGAAGGAAAAAGACCCCGATGGGAAAATAAAAGAATTTCTAACCATCAGAGTTGATGATCCAAAACTTTCACAGCGACTCACTGATGCAGAAATACGTTTCAGCGGTCAGTCTGAAAGCAAGCTGCTTAAAACTTTCCTTACCTTCATTCTGCCACTGGTAGTTTTCGTTGCAATATTCTGGTTCATGGCCGGCAGGATGGGTCAAACGGCACGTGCAGGTGGATTTCTTCCCCTTGGGAAGTCACGGGCTAAAATTTATGTCGAAAAAGACCTTAAGATAAGATTTGACGACGTAGCAGGTGTTGATGAAGCCAAAGAGGAACTCCGCGAAATAGTAAATTTTCTCAGGGATCCAAACCGATATTCAAAGCTGGGCGGTCGCATGCCAAAGGGCGTGATGTTGGTCGGGCCACCAGGAACCGGAAAAACTTTGCTTGCGCGTGCCGTAGCCGGTGAAGCGAATGTCCCGTTTTTTTCTATAAACGGTTCAGAGTTCGTGGAATTATTTGTTGGATTAGGTGCTGCGCGTGTGCGTGATTTATTTAACCAAGCGCGCATCTATGCTCCCTGTATAATATTCATAGATGAACTGGACGCGCTCGGTAAAGCAAGGGGAATCAGCGCGATATCTGGCTCTGGAAATGATGAAAAAGAACAGACGCTAAACCAACTTCTTGCTGAAATGGACGGCTTTGATCCTTCAATAGGTGTTGTACTTCTTGCCGCTACAAACCGCCCTGAGGTTCTGGATCCAGCATTGCTCAGGGCTGGGCGCTTCGACCGCCATGTGGTGCTAGACAGGCCAGATAGGATCGGCCGAAAGAAAATTCTTGAAATACATCTTAAGAAAATAAAAACTTCGTCTGACATTAATGCTGAAATAATATCCTCAATGACTGCTGGTTTTTCAGGAGCTGATCTTGCTAATCTCGTAAATGAAGCAGCTCTGATAGCTACCCGGCGGATGGCTGAATCAGTGGAATTAAGGGACTGCACAGAGGCTGTTGAACGTATTATAGCCGGACTTGAGAGAAAAAATCGGCTTTTAAGCTATAATGAGAAAATGCGTGTCGCATATCATGAAATGGGGCACGCCGTGGCCGCATTGACTCTTGGTCAGTCAGAAACCGTTCACAAAGTCAGCATCATTCCGCGCGGTATAAGCGCCATCGGTTATACATTGCACAGGCCTACTGAAGACCGTTATTTAATGGAAAAACAGGAGCTAGAAAACAAACTCTCCATCATGCTAGCAGGAAGAGCTTCTGAAATCACATTCTTTGACGATATTTCCACCGGCGCAGCCGATGATCTTGATAAGGCCACAGAAATAGCCAGGGCAATGATCACCAGATATGGCATGGCGGAACGCTTGGGCCTAGCGGTATTTGAGCGAGAACCAGCGCCTCTTCTTGGCGGTCAAGCAAAAATCAGGAGCTTTGATTACAGCGAACATACCGCACAACTTATAGACACAGAAATAGAACGGCTGCTAGAAAAAGCCCTCGAAACAGCCACAACCATAGTAGATAAATTCAAGGCAGTCATTGAGGAGGGGGTTCGCATTCTGCTTGAGAAAGAAACAATAGACGAGGCTGAACTCCGCAGGATTTGGGAAAAACAAGAGAAAATCACTCGCATTGCCTAATTATCGCAGAAGTATATAAAAAACAGCTTTTTGGGATTTTACATTCTACGTTCGCGACATTGTATACGGCGCTAATGTTAAAGCTCCGTCTTGGTGGCTGTGTAACTGTTGGCCTGGGTGATGGAAGGCTAGACGTTGGAGATGGCGAAGGGGAAGGTGGGGGGGAAATTGATGGCGATGGCGAAATCACCGGTGATGGGGATGTGGTTGGTGATGGTTCTTTTTTCCCAAACCACCACATCGCTTCTATATTGATATTGACCTTATCCCTATCCGAACAATCAACCTTGCCCCACATGTCGGCGCTAAGCGGTATACTGCAATTGTTATTGCCGGCGCCGTCATTTTTTACTCTGGCGGTGCCTCCATCTATTGTAAAATAAAATGACCCGTCTGGCATTATTTCCCACGCCGTATCAAGCTCACGATTCTCCGAGCGCGCTGAGATAACCTTTTTCTTGCAATCGACTTGTAAAACCAGCGGGCGCAACGGCGTTATCAACTCCAGTGCATTCAGTCCAACTGGACAATCCCAGAGATTAAGCGGTAGCGGCACCAGCGGTGATACCGTGCCATATGGACATTGCGAACCAAATGACACAGTCCCTATGACTGGTACTGGTTTTTCATCATCAGCTACTGGTTCTATATCTAATAGCTGTTGTGTTACTGGTTTTCCGCATGCAGAAAAATTGGCGATAATCAGAAGCACTACTCCAACCATGGTAGAAATAAAAACGGCAGCCAATAATCTGTATAGCTTCTTCATATTCCGTCCGTGGCTCTCTGTGGCTATCTGGTCAATCCATCAACCAAGACGCGCACCTTAGATATAAAATGACGTGCAATTCAAAGACCATGTGATGTTATTTAAATTGCGGCGCGTATGTTTATTTCGTGCCTGGAAATTCTACCACTTTTGGAACATCTGACCCATCTATGACTGTTTCATGCTTATCTTTGCTTGATGGGCTTGACGGTGAGCTGCTTTTTTGTTTGCTGCCACGACTGTATGTTTGTGATTTAGAATCACTTGCAGAATCATTTTGTATATTCTTATCCATAGCGGCGGTAAATTTTTCCTGATTTTTTTCAAACCAATTATCAAATCCATCGCCATCATTAACGCCTTTTGCAAACTGAGCGCTATGCTCGCCAAACATCTTATCCACGAACCCGCCAAGTTTTGCTGACTCTTTAGTGGTTTCAGGATCAGCCTTTAATTCTTCTTTAACTTCAGCCTTAATGGCTTCAATATCTTTTTTACCAAGTGCCATGGAAACAAGTTTTTCTCTCATCTGTTTTTCGCTAATGACTGTAGTCCCGATAGCCGTTATGAACTTTCTATCTGCTGGATCAATTATTTTAGCGTGAAGAGCTGATTTTTCTTCATCAGACAGAATCGGTTTTTCCCTTAAAGTCTTATAATATTCAACCATAGCTTTTTCTTGCGCGGTTTGGGCATCAATGACTTGATCCGCAAAAGTCACTTTACCTAAACTGATGACAATCAATATGATGCATAAATTATATTTACCCATGTTAAGATTCCCGGTATCTTTAATACTAATACTAGCACTCTTTATGACATTAACCAGAACTTCGTTTATAACTTTTTTATCAATCTTGTTTTTAGCGATACAACACCACTCTTCTTATGGTGCCATAGAAGATCCTGGATCAATAAAAACTTCCAGCCCCCCTTGTGTGGATGATAGCATCGCAGCTGGTTCCCGTGGCTGCCTAAGCGGGTTAAGACCTTGCTCAAAAGTGATTAAAGAAACCCTAGATGTCGTACGGGAAAAGGTACGTAAAAAAACAGATTATTATTACAAGGGGATTGACTTGGATTTCAGCAAGCCTGATGCACTAACCAGCTCTGGGTCGATACAGACTCCTGTGTGTAACCCTGGTGCTGGTGAGCTTCACAAAAACCATCTTGGGCAAAATTGCGGCGAAGTAGTTGAAATTACTAAACATGGAGTCGGGTCTTTCCACGATGACTATGGAAAGATGGAAATAGCTTATTTGCAAGGTTCGTGGATAGCATCTCTTAACTGTTATACAAAACAAGTAGCCAATGAAATCGAAGCAAAAAAGCTGCGCCTATCCCCGGCTTGCGAGGGACTTGGAAAAGACATTAATAAACTTTTTTCAAATATCCCTGGTAAATCCACAGTTTTCCTATCTACTGCCGGAAGATCAGTTGAAAATCTTTGCCAGCAACCTGAAATAAAAACATTCACGTCATCATCAGTGCCAGATTTCTGTAAAAATGAAGCCAAGGCCCGCGCTCTCCCATCAGATTTTGCAAAGCATCGTGTTGCGGCTTGCCTTCTTGCTGGAGCGCGTTCAGCCACGGAATCTGCCTTTGCCGATCTTGCTGTTTGCGAAATAGTCGGCAGGGCTAACGCTTCTTACACGAAACATTTTCTTGCCGAAAAAGCTGCCGCAAAAATACGGCTTAAAAAAGAGATATTAAACCCGTGCTCAAGCGGTCTTGCAAAAAAATGCGTGTCGTGCGCCAGAAAGATAACAAAATGGAGAAAATGCACCGAAGAGTGCACAACATCAAAAGTGCGGAATTGCTATCAAGCTAAATTCCCGTCTTTTGCACAGCAGTTTGTTAAATCTATATATCCGGAGAGCGGAGCATGCCGCGATTAAACCTAAAACAACAGGATGGCCTTGCCTGGATAGTAGTTCTATATATAATTGCTATAATTTTACTGGTGGCTATAGCCGTAATGTTGATCAAGCAAGGCTGTGGCGGTCCCGATAGCGGCCAGCTTGCGATGGACTTTCCATGCTATGGCGCTAATGGGATACCAATCAGCAATAAGAGCCTGGCAAAAAAATGCTGTAAAAACAACTCCGCGATCATCCCGCCACCAAATGGATGCCCGATACCTTTAGTAACCATGCAACAAGACGGCCTTGATAAAGGCGCCGCAAAGATGTCAGCAGCAGGTGACATGCTCAGCAATGCAAGCCAGCTTAGCGGCAATGCTCCCGCCGCTCCACTTGGTGACAATAGTAAATCTGCAGCCGCCATTGGTGATGGGTCGTCAAATATAGCGAATTCAAAAGATAATGGTCAATTCATAGGTGATATTAAAGCACCACAAAAGGCCCCAGACAGCGGGGCTGGTGGAGTGAGTAGTGGCGATTCTGGAAATCTAACCATGTCGGGAGCAGAGACTTCTGCAGCCACTGCACCAGTTGCTTCTCCGACTGCAACCATAGAAGACTCCGGCTCTGCTTATTCTTCTCGCGGTGGGAAGCAACAAGCAAAGACCACGGAAGGTGACGGAGGACCCCTTCTTGTTGAAGGGCTTCTTGATAATAATCAAAGCGATGGTGAATCAACAGAAGCAAGCTTTGGGTCATCCGACCAAGATGTGCTGAAAATTAATGATCCGGTTGATTACTTTACCCGCATAGATCCAGATGAAAACATCTTCCACTTAATAGAAAAACGCTACCGCCACAAAACTACTGAATGGATGCAGGGCGGGTGGCTACCCCGCTGAACGGAGAGGGTGGGATTCAATAAGCCAGATTTAATAAACTTATGAAATTTGGCTGTTTTTTCAATGTAACTAACAACTTAAGCCACCTTATGATTTTGGTCTGTTACCGTCCATTTTGGCTACTTTCTGCCCATTTGTGGTCATAAAGTGGTCATGATTTAGTATAATTTAGGTCGGTTTATTGCGGTTACACAAATTACGTGTTCGTGCTTGATAATACGATACCGTGTATGGTATCGTTTATTTAAGTCATGGGCAGGATCCGCAGAGGTGGTTTTATTTTCGAATTTTGGGTCGGCGACCATCCTCCGCGCCATGTTCATGTGTTGAAGGACGAGGAACTCATTGCGCGGGTAGAACTCGACGAAGCCCTCACCGTGATGGATGGGAAGATCAACCGGCGGATCCGGGAGATCCTGAAGGAACTAGTGAAAGAAGGCGATCTAAAATGAAGCACAAGAAGTTCAAGCGGGTTGAGTTTGATAACAAAAAAAGGGTCTTTCATCTTGAATACACGTCTGGCCTCAAGTTCGACTGTCCTTATTTTTCCCTCGGCATCCGAGACAAGGTCATCGATGCGGGACCGGATCCCGAAGTAGGAGGGCATTCTTTTTACTTCATTCTCGGGAACGGAAAGAAGGACTACGTTCCTTTCGACCAGCCTCTCCATATCGCGCAAAATCCGGAGTATGTGAAAGAACAGACCCTTTATCGAATGACCAAGCGGATCAACGAATTTATTGAACGCGAAGGTATTTCAAAGCGAGAGCTCGCCAGACGGCTCAATACCTCCACGTCTCAACTTTCTCGACTGCTGGATACGGCCAATTACAAAAAGGAACTCTCACGATTGATCGAGATTGCCACGATCTTGGACTACGAATTCACCTGGGAATTCAAAAAAGCGGTTTAAAACCGCAGACAATCATTCCTATTGCTAAATTTACCGGTCTAGAGCTGGCGCTAGCGGCGTGTAGCTTATCGTGCCACATACGCTATTGCAATGAACTGACATTACTGACAGAGGTTATTGGTTAATATCAATAACGCAGAAATGCTAAGTTGGGTCGCGAGGCAAAACAAAAAAATAGCGCTGGTATTTTTGTATCTCAATGCGATTATTTATCCCTTGTTCCTGTTGCGCCGTTAATCTCAATCTTGACCGGCCAGTGATCGGAGACGGCATAGCTGTTATAAAGCTGATAGAACACGCCAGTGTTGCCGACAGAGGTAGAGTTAGGGAGGACTTCCTCAATGGTGTCTGGCGAGGCTATTACAAGATCAACAGTATTACTGCCGCTAACCAGTGTGGCTGGTGTCGGGGCGTAAAGAGACAATTGGCTTGAGATGTTGATTTCACCACTACGTGGGTTAAAGTTGAAATCGCCAAGTATTAACAAGTCTGGGTCGTTGGCTGTATTTGCCAAATAACTCAATGCCCAGCTCTGAAGTGCACCCATTTCAGCAGCGCGCCTACTTTTTGATACGCTATCTGTGCCAGCCTTCAGATGAATGACCACAAGCGTACCGTCAAAGTCCCCCACACGATAGGCAACGAAAAGAGGAGTGCGTGTAAAACCTGAAAACCCAGCCGGTGTGCTCATACTTGAAACGGTAGCAAAGGCTGTATTCCAAAATACCCCTATTTCTTGAGCACCTTCGCCGTTGGTTATAACGGAATATGGTTTTCCGATAAGGTGGCTGTTGATAATAAGGTTCTGAACCGCGCTCACGTTCTCAACCTCCTGTATGCCGATAATGGCTGCATCAATATTAACTAAAACGTTAGCAATGGCTCCATAATCTGCTGCAGTTCGTGGTACTATGCCTGTATTAAGTTGATCATTCAGCCAGCGCATATTCATTGTGGCGATCCTGGAGGAACCCACAGGAAGAGTTGTTGTGCTTTCATTTACTGTTCGAGTTATTGAGGCCGGGTCATTCCCGCCACAGCCCACCAGAATATATAAAACAAAGCTAATCAATCGGGATCTTTGTGACATTCAGAATTGCTCACATAGTTAACCAGCAATTTTTTAGTAGAGTTAATTTTCATGGTCATTCAACACAGCTTGGAGAAATTTGATCATCACTACACATTAAACGCCCACCTTGAAAATAATATTGGCCTGTACCACAGCTTTTTGGACCCCCATGTGACGAACAGCATCCGGAAAAAGATTTTGTAGTGGATTTACACTGTGCTGACTCTTGAGTGCCACAACCCCAAGAAATACCAGCGATCGATAAAGCAAGTGTTAGAAATAAATAGTTCATACATTTAACCTCATAGCAAGCGGTGGTGGTTAAGCTGCTGTTTTATCGATCGTAGATTTGAGTTTAATTTGTGTAATAATTTCTGCCTCTATTGTTTCATTGGCTCGATCAACTTGGCTTGGCAGAGTAAATAGATCATACAGCCACATAACCACGCCCAGTAGTCCTGCCACTATTGCGGCTAGTGTAGATATTCCGACTATGTTTGATCCTGTAGAATTGAGCGCACCAACCAACGCCTGGAGCCCGAAACCAATAAAGACGCCAAAAAAAGATACCCCTAGCGTAATTAAGTAAATTACCCCTCTTAAAAAATTACCTAAATAGAATTGATGTGCTCCAAATGGGCTCAATAAAATTAGGAGAAAGTAGGCTACCCCTGTCGAGCGTTTTGCCTTGCCCATTTCAGAATCTAAGATAGTAAGCTGATTGCCAGAAAGGGTCAGTTTATCCTTATTTATGTCCACAGTTAACTCCTCTTCTCTCAAAAAAGACTTTTTTATTTGGGCTGTGTAGGAGTTTCTTCTTTGCAGGATATATCAGTCGTGTATCCTGCTGCCTGAGCAGAGCAGAAATATCTCTTACCTCTACATTTTGCGATCCAGGTTCGAGTTCCAATGGAAGCATTGTCATCTGTGATTTTTATCTCATCTGGCGGGCAACCGATTTTACCTGACGTTAATTTAGGCAAGCTCGCGCAACCAAAAAATACAAAAGTTATAAATCCCAGCACGATCATGTATTTCATTCTTTTCCTCCTGTTTTTTTTAGATTCTTAGGCACCAACCGCTGAACGGTAATTTTTGCGTAGCCATCGAAAATTAATCCGGCATCATCAAAAACCTCAGCTATGGCAGGGAGTGCCCCTGGCTGGCGCGTATCGTCCTCGCCGGTGAGCAGGAAGCTAAGCGTGGTGCCAAGTCCTTCCGCAAGCCGTTTAACAGCTATATAGTTTTCAGGCATTGCACCGGATTTCCATGACATGACTGTAGAAATCCCCACCCCGGCCATTTTTGCGGCCTTCCTTACACTAATTTCGCGTTCCTTCAACATTGAGTTAAGAATGCGAGTAAATGGCGTATCTGGACGCAAGCGAGGTTTTTTCATATCTGCTGAACTTCCATCGGAATTACATGGTGGCTACTGCATAGATATCCACCAATATGAACGAGTCCATTTTGATGAACACAATAACAACACCCAATACATTCACCAATCACTGCCCCGTAAACTTCTATATGCGAGGTGGGGTTAAGTGCCATGTTCAGACCTCATGGTTTTGCATGTTTGCGCGGCTGATGCTGATAGGGATTTCGGGGCGGCAAGTGAACGGCAGATCGCTCCTTTTGATATGCCTAATTTCCTTTGGATTGCTCTGTAGCTTAGCTCCCGGGAGCGTAGTGCGCGGATCTTTTCGTTGTTTCGGGTCGTGGGTCTCCCTAGCGCTCTTGCCGCTTTTAAACCAGCCATAACCCGCTCACGGATTAGACTTGCTTCAAACTCAGCAAACGCTCCAACCATGTGCGGCATTAATCTACCAGCACTAGTCGTAAGATCAACCTGATCACGAATACTGATAAAAGCCACGCCCACTTCTGCAAGCTCTTGAAGGGTAACCACCAGATCTTTTAAGCTCCGGCTAAACCGGTCAAGCTTCCAGCAAACCACAACATCAAGTTTACGACCCTTGGCGTCTTTCATAAGGCGCTGGAAAGCCGGGCGCCCGGCATGGGTTCCGGTTGCCTTATCTTCATAAACCGCCACCTGATCCCACCCCCTGGCGTGGACGTATTGTTTAATCTCAAGGCTCTGTAGATCCGTGTTTTGCTCTGTGGTGGATACCCTCAGATAAATTCCGATATAGGGAGGGTTTGACATCTTTTATCCTCCGTACTGCCTAGATATAGAATAACGCAATGCAATGTTATTTGCAATTAAAAAAGATTGCTAACAGCAATTGACTAAGTATTTAAAATATAGTGCTATTATTATTATGAAGATCGTTAAAAAGGATTCAGGGGGAAAGAAAACCATAACCATACGTATTAATGAGCACGTAATGAAACAAATTGACGAGCTTTCAGAAGAACACGACATTTCACGCCAGCGGTTAATTGAAGCAATCCTGGAACAAGCGCTTAAGGATAAGAGCTTTGTTCTAACGATTAGTTAATTTTTACAGGAGAAATTATGGCATCAATAAAGCAAATTGAAGCCAACAGGCGAAATGCAAGGAAAAGCACGGGTCCGCAAACCAAGGAAGGGCAAGCGATATCAAGCATGAACTCTGCCAGACATGGAATATTATCAAGCAAAGCCCTCCTTCCATCTGAAGCCGAGGTTGAATACGCAACCTTTATCAACGGTATATACACATCACTTGATCCAAGCGGCGAATTAGAGCGGCTTTTGGTTGATAGAATAGCAACCACCGCGTGGAGGCTTGGGCGGGTAAATCAGGTGGAGTCATTATTGTTTGATTTTGACAACGTTGTTTCACTTAGAGAACCCAACATAAGCTACCCCATCAGGCAAGGCTGCGGTTCGTTTGCCTTGCTTTCCCGGTATGAAACTAGCCTGGAGCGGAGTTTTTATCGCGCACTTCATGAATTTCAACGTGTAAAAGCCATGCGCCTTGGTCAGCAAGTGAGTATCCCCACAGCAGTTGATGTGGATATTTCTATTTCTTCTGATCCAGTCTTGGATAAATGCAATGTGTAAATTGGGTTTGTTTGGAAAAAAACACCTTTCTAATAAGCCCATCAAAAGCGAAGGCAATGTCACCTACAAACAGGAGTAGTTCGGATGAATGCTAAAAATACGGTTTCCCCAAGACAACTTCGGAGGCTCACCATAAAGCTGTACGATAATAATCGCCCGGTGGCCAAAAACTATTGGCTTTTTAAGCTATTTTTAGCGATATAGCGCTCGTGAACATTATTCTTGACCTATTGTGTCAATATTATTATAAATCGCTAATGATTCGTGCACTTTCGCTTGTAACTATACTCTTTGCATTTGGCTTGTTTTCCAGCTGCGGCAACTCTGGTAGTAATTCGCCGAATACAGCCTCTGAAAATTTACCTCAAAATAGTGGCCCTGACACCGAAGTTTCACCAGCAGCTAATGGGATGAATCAATTACCCACAGCGGATTTAGTCACTTCAGCCGCATTAGTCTCCGGTTTTCAGCAGAATCAAAATAAGATTGAAATGTTATCCGGGGCGCAATCTTACAAAGAAATTCAATCAGACTTCCGATTTCATTTTGCCAGTGGCACAAGACTTCACAGAGATTCTTCGGTTGAACACTTTTCTGTTGAGGATTGCAATTACGCTAGCGACCCCAATGGGATGCCCATCTCTGTAAAGATGACGCTCATTCAGGTTAATCCTGATGGTACACACACTGAAATGGAAGAACTCACTATGGACTCGAGGCAGAGCGTTCATTGCTTTGGGGATCAAGACTATCTTATTCGAGTGAAAGTCCAAAATATCGCGCAGTGCAACTCTATCCGCATTTCGTTTCCTATTATTGACGTGAATAAGTAAGAGTTCACCTTTGCCAAGATGAGACTCAGTATAAATCTACGCAGCCGAAGGCTGAGCACCACGGTTTTAACCGTGGGTGAATGAGCCCGGCAGGGGGTGAAGATCGAGACGATTGGCTTTGATCAAGATCATTTACACATGGTGATGATGATACCATCCAAATATAGCATTGCGAGTGTGATGGCTAAGCTGAAAAGCCAATCGTCGTCGCGGTTAAGAGGAACCTTTAAATGGCTCGCAAAGGTGTATTGGAAATAAAATATTATTCGGTCCCCACGGCTACTTTGTAAGCAGCGTAGGCATTAACGAGTAAATTATCAGAGGATATGTTCAGTACCAAGGCCGCCAGGATTCAGGTCAGCTTTGAATGAAGCTGTGACGGGAAGACCCCCGGCTTTAGCCGGTGGAATCTACTATATTGCCGAGCATTCAGCGCCAGAAAAGACACACACCTTAATCTGACTCAGCCTCCATGAAGCCTTTTTCAATATCTTTCAATATTCGCTTAACTGTCCACTCTGGAAGAGAGATGCCAACAGCAGCCGCTGCATTTGTTATCATCTTAGGAATTGTCGCACGTACAGCTATTTTTCTATTACTAGGGCATGTTTTGAATTTGGCTAGCCGCGCACTTCACTTTGATGCTAAAGCGGAAAAGCTATGGAAAGTCCTTTACTATGCTTTGTCTGAAGAAAAACCTACCCTCTTGGGTGCGATGACGGCACGGGCGGAACCGCAGATTTTGCGCCTATCATCTATTTACGCATTGCTGGATTTATCCCTTGTTATCTCAGAAGAGCATCTCCGTGCCGCCACAGCAGTTTGGCAATACTGTGAAGACAGCTGCCTCTATATATTTGGCGATAAGACCGGAGACAAAATTGCTGATCGCATACTTGATGAATTAAGAACAAGAACAAACGGGCTAACCCAAACGGACATCCACGTTCATATCTTCAATAAACACTGTACTGCCACCGAAATCCGCCGGGCATTAGACCTTCTTCAAAAATTAAATCTTGTTTACTCAAAAACAGACCTGGGTCAGCAGGGTAAGACTATTTTGCGCTGGCTTCCGGTGTTAGCAGGCGAACCGCGAAATCAGCGAACCTAGAGCCGTTAATTCGCCAAATTCGCACTTCGCACATACGCAGGAGGGGAGTTAATGGATTACTTAGCTATCCTTCGGAAGGCTTCTCCTTACTATAAATCCCCACGCGTAGAAGCGAATTGCGAATTTAGCGAATTACCTCGGCCAACCATTATTAAAGAAGCGCAAAAACGGATCGCACAGGTCTGCCGTCCCGGGACTATAGAGAGATTTTCTCCTGAGCAGGAACAACGAATGTATGAAATTAACGACAAACTAGAAAAAGCCATGCTCACAGATCCCTATAACTTAAGCAAAGCGATATCAACCTGGGAATCAGAATGGAAAAAGCTGCTTGCCCCCCCTTGGAGCCCCACCATGACCCACTTGCCATCTTCCGCCGAAACGGATACTTCATCGCCAAATAATCAGATCTTTGACAACAGACTTTGGACGGTAACCGATGTAGCTGACTACCTGCAGGTTAGCGAGAAGACTGTTTATGACTGGGTTCACCGCCGTGTGATTCCCTTCATTAAAGTCAATAATCGCTTACTCAGGTTTGAGTCAGTCGAAATCAAAAAGTGGCTTTCTCATAAAGGAGGAAGCTATGTCGATTGATCGTATTCAAAACAAGCGCGGCTCTATTTGGAGGGCACGCGTATTAATGCCAAATGGGAAGAGAATATCCAAATGTTTTACCAGAAAAGTAGATGCCGAACATTGGGAAGCTCGTTTAAAATCAGATGGGTTAAATTCTCAGGAACTTAAACGAAGGCAAACCAGGTTCGATCAGCTTTGTGAAATGTTTATCAAAACTGCAGGAGCTGAACTCTCTCCTGCAACGTATCAGAAATATGAGTCAGCAATTAGGCTTTATCTTCTGCCCAGATTCCATGGATTCTGGCTTGAAGACATCAATAAGTTCATGGTTGATGAATTTAAAGCTGACTTATTGAAAAAAGACCTATCTGATGCCTCAAAGCGGTTTATTTTCAGTGTGCTCAACACGCTTTTAAATAAAGCCGTTGGCTGGGAACTGCTAAACCGTAATCCTGCACAGTTTGTGAGAGCACCACGGGGTAGTAAACCACGAACAGAGTATTGGAATGAAACGGAAGCTAGGCAATTCCTAAACGCTATGCTTGGGTCTCCGCGATTTCCCCTCTACTTTATCGCGATAAATACTGGCATGAGGCTTGGGGAGATATTAGCGCTAAAGTGGGATGTCGTGGACTTTGATAATAGAATCCTGGCGGTGCGACGAAGCTTTGACCAGAAAACAAAACAAGTCAAAGAAACAACCAAAACACATATGGATCGTGTAATTGGCTTAAATGATCTACTCCTTGGCTTCTTTTCCAGGCTACGTACAACTACCCGTGGGGAATTCGTATTACAACGCGACAACATGCAATGTATGGACGTCTCTAATACGGCTAAAGTATTTGCCTTAGACTGTAAAAGGGCAAGGGTGAGAGTTATTCATTTCCATGATCTGCGGCACACATATGCAACGTTGTTCGTGGGCAAGGGAGGATCAATACACGAACTATCAGGAGTGCTGGGACATACTTCAACGACGATGACGGCGCGATATGCGCACTTCACGCCAGAACATGCCCAGCGCGCAGCGAAGGTCGTGGCACTTGATGTATCACCGGGCGCGGAAGTTATTTCACTTGAAGCCGTGAGAAATTTTCCGCACACAAGTGGTCAGAAAGTGGTCATTAAATCATGATCCAACCTCTAACTTCTCGATTTAATGATGAAAAATAAACTCAAACGGAGAGGGTGGGATTCGAACCCACGGTCGGGTTACCCCGACTCTGGTTTTCAAGACCAGCGCTTTCGACCACTCAGCCACCTCTCCATGATAACAACCATGTTATAACGGTTATTTCTTCCTCAACCAAAGCTCGTTGTTTTCGCACACAAATCCTGGCGCTTTATCAAGGTACTTATGTAACACTTGCGGGATATGGATATCACCGGATTCGTCCTGGTGGTTTTCCAATAACGCAATAAACGCGCGTCCAACCGCAACACCTGAACCATTCAGCGTGTGAGCAAATCTAACCTTCCCCTGTTGTCCGCCGCGGAACCTTATCCCCGCCCTTCTAGCCTGAAAATCACTACAATCAGAACACGATGAAATTTCTCTGTACACACCTTGCCCGGGCAGCCAGACTTCAATGTCATATGTTTTTGCCGAGCTAAACCCCAATTCCCCACCACATAACAACACTACACGATAAGGTATCTCAAGAAGCTGAAGAACTTTTTCAGCATTATTTACCATGGACTCTAGTTCATCCCTTGATTTTTCAGGCTCGACTATCTTTACAAGCTCTACCTTTTGGAATTGGTGCTGCCTGATCAAACCACGCGTGTCTTTTCCGTATGACCCGGCCTCGCTTCTGAAACACGGGGTATAAGCAGCAAAATAAAACGGCAACTTACCGGCCTCTATTATTTCATCCCTGAAAATATTTGTAAGAGGGACCTCTGCTGTGGGGATAAGAAAAAGTTCGCGGTCAGCAACTGTGGTCTTAAACAAATCTTCTTCAAATTTAGGTAACTGCCCTGTACCTGTCATTGTGGCGCGATTAACCATGAATGGTGGAATAACTTCCTTGTAACCATGCTCCTGTGTATGAAGATCCAACATAAATTGTATCAACGCCCGCTCAAGTGCCGCCCCACCACCGAGATACAACGCAAACCTGGCCCCAGATAATTTGCTGGCTCGCCCAAAATCAAGAATCCCAAGTTGTTCGCCAATCTCAACATGATCTTTAGGTTTAAAACCAAACTTTCTAGGCGTTCCACATTTTCTTACTTCCACATTTTCGCTTGAATCACTCCCGCGGGGGACTTCTTCGTAAGGAATATTAGGGAATCTAAGCGCCAAATCGTTGAATCTTTCCTCAATCCCACGAAGCTCACCGTCAAGGCTTTTAATTTCCTCTCCAACAATTTTCATGGCCTCAATCTTTTGCTGAACAGCAGTTTGTGCGGCATGATCAGTTTTTGCCATGGACTTAAGCTTAGCGATTTCTTGTGAAACAGCATTTCTCTGAGCCTTCAATTGCTCAGACCGCTGTATAAGCTGCCTACGTTCGGCGGAGAACTTAGACACCTCCCCCAACAGCTCGCGACCAGCTCGCCTGTGATCCAGCGCTTTTTCCAAATCACTTATAGCTTCATTAAAATATTTTGAATCAAGCATTTATTAACCAACGTAACACACCACTATTGTTGATACATCTCAAATTCAGCACGATCAGGGGCGTCTGGCTCCATTTCTAGATATCTCTTGAAAGCCTGGGCGGCCGAAGCACGATCCCCCATATCCCTATATGCCATTCCAAGCCTTTTATGTATTAGCGGGTTAGCCTTATCATACATAAGGGCTGCGTTATATAGCGCTATCGCGCCATGGTAATTTTTTAAAAGATAATTAGCATAACCAGCCTGCTGTTTGGCTTCGGCGGAAGCTGGGGCTATCCGCATTGCTTTATTGAACTGCTTTAATGCCTCATCAAAATGGCCTACATCTATATATTCCCTCCCTAAAGCAAGTATTGTCACCATGCTGTTTGGATTATTAGCCAACTCTGAAAGAAATTCTTCTATCGCTGTTTTATGGTTTCCCATGACAGAATACATGGCGCCCTTATAATAATGCAGATTCGGATATTTCGGGTAAATGCCGTAGATTTTGGACAACTCATTTGAGGCATTTTCAAATTCGGCTTTTTTCACAAAAATCTTATACCGCTCAAGATATCCGGACGGATCAGAGGAGTTCCTGTCAGAGTAAGACTTATATGCAGCCAGCACTTTATCTAAATATCCTTTTTCGCTCTCTTTATTTATGTATATTTGAGCCTGCAGTTTCCATGGATAGGCGTAGTTCTGGTTGGCAGCCATTGCTTGTTCGACATTTCTTTCTGCCTGCTCCCAATCTCCTTTTTGTATATATAACTCAGCAATTGCAGCCAAAAGCTCGGCTCTAGCCACGGCTGATTTTTGCAGCTCATCTTGCAGCATTGTTATAGCTCTATCTATCGACTCTGTTTCAGCGATGCACTTTGCGGTGCCTATTAACGCTTCAAAATTAAGCGGGTCGAATCTTAGGGCCAGCGCATAGAAAAATGGCGCTTCCTTGAAGTTCTTGGTCGACATCAAACTCTTGGCATATGATATGTAAACCGTCGGGTCGATTGTTTCACGTGACATCGCTTTTCTGTAAAATCTTTGCGCTTCAGCATACCGCCCTTGTTTTTGATACATATCAGCGGCTGCCTTATCAATCGCACTTTGTGGAACAGATAGCTTCCTGAAGGTATCCATGGCATTTTGTGCCTCATTCCATTCGTAACTCTGTATCAACACATTGATATATTTAGACCAAATTTTAATGTCTTTCGGTGCACGCCTGGTGGCCATGTGATAGTTTAATCTGGCATTGCCGATATCGCGCAACATAAGAAACATATCCCCCATTTTCACAAGCGGGGCTGGCGATGCATCATTTGCTCGCCTTGCCTCTAAAAACTGGATGAGTGCCTCTTGATATTTGCCTTCTTTAAGTAATTTCTCCCCCTCTCCCATGAAAAAGTACATCCTCGCTTCTGGCCTTAATTTTTCAATAGCGTCCCCGGCTTTCGCCCTGAGTTGGTAAAATTCAAGCAGATAATCATGATTTTCTGGAGCTAACTTCACAGCACGTTCAACATCCCCCAGGGCCTCATCCCATTTCTTGTGCATCTCATTTAAGATCGCATGATAATAATATGCCTGTGCAAGACCCTGAGGCGGCACCAGTTGTACATTACCCACGATATAATCCAAATGGCCAGCAGCCTGCTGAAGATTATTGCGCTTATACATAAGTTCAGCAATTTGAAGTCTTGATTTAACGTGATCAGGACGCATTTGAATCGCTTTTTCAAATTCCCGCAACGCTCCATCGTCATCTGAGAGTTTTTTCAGTATCAGTCCACGAAGGTAAAAAACTTTGCAACTAAAAACCTTGTTATCCGGTATCTGTGAAACATACTTGGCAGCAGACTGAAAATCGCCGCGCTGGTAATAAGTCAATGCTAAATAATAAAAAAGCTCTAAACCAAACTGGTTATGGGTCTTTGTATATTCAACAATCCTGTTCTGGGCGGCCTCAGGCTTGTTAACAGTAATAAAGAACTCAACATCGGCTATCACCGTTTCGGATAAATCTGTAGCCTTTGCGCGTGACATTTCTATTAATTTTGAAATAACATTAAAATAATTATCATCCTTATTCGATGAATCTATAAGATTAAGATAACTTGACGCCAGCATGGCCAATGCTTTTATATTGTCGGCATCCATTGAGATAGCAGTATCAAACATCCGTGCCGCCAAGCGATATCCATCGACATTATCTAATACGTAATACCGGATACCATCCTCGTACGATTTTACGCTTTTTTCAGGATCTGGTTTTATTTTTGAAAAGGCGGGCAGCCTTGGCTTGATTATCTGTACCCGGAAAGACGCACCTTGTTTTTCTGGTAAAAAAAGTTCTGCCGCAACACCAAGGATGGCCAGCAATACGGCTATTGTCCGCATGATGTTTTTAGTTCTCGGTTTATTAAATTTTTCAAAATGCCTGCCCATTTTCAACATCTGTTCAGGTAAGATAGCAGGACGAAAAACAATGGTCTCTTCCTTTGATATGGTCTTTTCTCGAGAAACCACATTCAATTCAACGCCTGAAACATCATTAACATCAAAGCCTTGGTGATCCTCTTTAACCAGTGCCGGTGCTACCTCAACAGGAGGATTTGCTTTTACGTCATCTACTTTAGCAGCATCTTGTAATAACTCTGGGATTGACCCAAATTTTTCGCTACCAACTAAGGCTTCCGTCGCGCCTGGTAATACCCGTGTTGTAGTTAGATCTTTATTAGACAAATTACTCTGTCGACCTTTAACCCCGACAGAAAGTTTTACTAAAAGCAATGTTGCCAGTTCTGGGATTTGGCTGATTTCTCTCCACTCTCCATGTGGATATTCACGAGCTGTTTCCGTACCTACAATGTGGTTCTTTTTTATTAGAATCCCGACTCTATCAAGATCCACAGGCCCTATTATGCGGCCAGAACCAAGTTTAATCTTATACAACGACCCAGAGGCCATTTATCAATTTCCTCCACGGCGCTGGCTTAATGGTGAGGAATGCTAAATACTGGCAATTGCTTTTTTAGCGACCGACACGGTACGCGCCGGTAGCACGCCTATATGCAACGTAAGCACCACCATAGCGGCAACCAAAATCGCTGCCATGGTGGGAACCCGCGCCTCCCCAGCGCCTACAACAGGATCCCTCATGTAAATGTACACCAGAACCCTAAGATAATAGTACACCGAAATAGCGCTACAGAGCACGGCTATTACCACGAGAGGTACTTCATTAGCCTGGACTGCCGAATAAAATATAAGGTATTTCGCGGCAAATCCGGCCGTTGGAGGCACTCCGGCTAATGAAAAGAAAAAAATCGCCATTGAAAAAGCTAACCACGGGTGGCGCTTCGATAACCCTGCCATATCATGTAAATTCAACCCACTATCCGCGCGGCGGGCTAAAACAGTTAATACGACAAAGGCACCCATATTCATTACAATATAGCTTACCAGATACATAACGACTGAGGAGTAGCCCTCTTCACTTTGCGCGCCTGATAAAATACCTATCAATATATAACCAGAATGGGCGATTGATGAATATGCAAGCAGCCTTTTAAGATTCGTTTGCGTGAGCGCTATAAGATTACCAACAACCATTGTTAACACCGCACACCACCAAAGTATCTCATGCAGGTGGGCGTCTAGTATGGCTGATAAATTCTGTCCATAACCCAAATAAAGAAATATCCTTAAAAATACGGCAAATGCAGCTGCTTTAAGGCCGGTTGTCATAAAACCGGTAACTGGTACCGGTGCGCCTTCATAAACATCGGGCATCCACATATGAAAAGGAACACACGCAACCTTAAATAGAAAGCCGATCAATACCAACCCTACTCCCAAGTTAAACACCGTAGTAAAAACAACAGGGTTGTTCTGCACAAGATTAAGTATAGACCTGACGTCTGTATATCCGGTGGCTCCGTAAAGCAGTGCTGTCCCATAAAGCAGGACCGCTGACGCCGCGGACCCAAGGATAAAATACTTCATTGCCGCTTCGTTTGAACGCCTATCGTTTCTTCTAAATCCTACTAAAACATAAACAGCAAGCGACATCACTTCCAGGGAAATAAAGACCACCAATAAATCAGTAGCAGATGATAAAAGCATCATGCCAAAAGCAGAAAACATCAGAAGCAAATAATATTCCGGGTGATGAAGTTTTTCTTGTTCAAGATAATTCAAAGATACAAGTGCTGTAATAGATGCGGCCAACAAAAAAATAATATTGAAAAAATTTGAATACGCATCGGAAACCATCATGCCATTAAATAGGGTAACCGGGTCAGCGTGGAGCAACGCCGACGACGCTTTAGCGCCAACCACCGCAGTTAAAAGAAGCACCAGCAAAACACCCAGTCGCGAAAAATCTTTTCTAATTGCCGCAATCAGCGTGCCCATCAAAATACCAGCTAACACCACAATGTACGGGAACAACGCCTCAATTTGTTTGCCAGTTAATGACAATAATTCCGGCTTAATTGTTATCAAGGTGTCCATCAGTATATTCCCTTATCCTGTTTAGTCATGGCTTGTATAACATGTGTAGCCGCTGGGTTCGTGGCATATTCTGTCACTACTGTACTTCTGGTGGATCGAACCAAAAATCTGTCTACTGACTGGTTTAATTTATCAAATACGAAGTTAGGGTATATCCCCATTACAAAAACAGCCACAATGAGCGGGATCAAAGCTATAAGCTCTCTAAAAGATAAGTCATGTAGCACAGAATTTTCTTTCTTATTTATCTGCCCAAACATTACTCTCTCAAACATCCACAACATATACACCGCACCAAAGATCGTCCCTAAGGCCGCTATGACGGTCAACCCAGGATTTACAGCCCAAGCTCCCAAGAGGATCATGAATTCACCAATAAACCCGTTTGTCCCCGGCAAGGCAATTGATGATAAAGTGAAGATCATAAATGCCACGGCAAACAGTGGCATTGCCCTGGCGATTCCTCCAAATTCTGAAATCATCTTGGTATGCCTGCGCTCATAAATCATCCCAACAATAAGAAAGAGCGCTCCGGTTGAAACACCATGATTTAACATCTGGTAATAGGCTCCGGTGACTGAGAGAGAATTTAAGGTGAATAGTCCAAAAACAACGTACCCCATATGACTAACGGATGAGTAGGCAACAAGTTTCTTCATGTCGGGCTGAACCATGGCAACACATGCTCCATAAACTACCGCCACTGCTCCTAAAATCATGAATGGTACCTGGAATAAACTTACTGCTTGTGGAAAAAGCGGGAATGCCAAACGCATGAAGCCGTACCCACCCATCTTTAATAAAATAGCGGCCAGAATCACGCTCCCGGCCGTCGGAGCCTGCACGTGCGCATCAGGCAGCCAAGTATGCAATGGAAAAAGTGGTACCTTCACCGCAAATGCTAAGGCAAAAGCAAGGAAAAGAATTGACTGTGTTGACCAAAAGCCATCCCCAGGTAATTGTAATTTGTACAAATCCGTTATTCCCATCGAATACACGCCGAATTGATGCTTATACTGGTAGGCCAAATAAAAAATCGCAACTAGCATTAGAAGTGATCCAACTAGCGTATAAAGAAAAAATTTCATAGCTGCATAAACACGCTCATTAGCCCCCCAGATGCCTATGAGAAAATACATCGGGATAAGCATTGATTCCCAGAACACATAAAACAAGAACACATCAAGCGCTACAAAGGCGCCAAGCATCCCGCTTTCAAGTAATAACAATAGAAAATAATATTCTTTGATCCTATCTTCTATCCCCTTAAATGACCCCAAAACTGCTATCGGCATCAGCGTAGTAGTAAGAAGTACTAGCCATAAACTGATGCCATCAATTCCTAGACTATAAGAAATACCAAAGGCTGGCACCCATTCCGTCTTTTCAATGAATTGAAATTCTGCCCCGGATGGCGCATACCCCCGATAGGCTAGGAATGAAACACCCAGTGTTATTAATGTTGTCAAGAGGGTCCACACTTTGATCGCTGTTTTTCCGGTTTCACTCCCAGATGGGATCAACAAGCCTAAAACACCTAGGGCCACTGGGAGAAAAACGATTGTTGTCAAAACATGCGAATCAAACCATTCCATACAGCAAGTACCCCATACTAATCACAAGACCCAATAATAGAATAAAGGCATAAAATTGAACTGAGCCAGTTTGGGCAATCCTAGCGGCTTGGCCGGTAAGCTGTGATATCCTTCCAAAACCAAGAACCGTCTTGTCAATCACACCCATATCCACGGACTTCCACAGGGACACCGAAAGTGTCTTTATTGGTTTTATAAAAAATACATTATAAATTTCATCTATGTACCACTTATTAAATGCAACTTTATAAAGAGCACTCCACTTAGTAGCCCATCTCTCCATCACGGCTAGATCTTTATATGCCCTCAACGCAAAATAAATCCCAAATCCTGCTCCAGCAACGCTAACCCCCATTAAAATCCATTCCATATTGCCGTGCGCGCCTCCGGCCTGCGCATGACTAACGACAACTGGCTCAAGCCAATGCTCAATCCAGCTTAGGTGTGGTATTCCGATTAGACCGCCAAATAAACTAAGAACAGCAAGAACCTGCAGCGATACAACCATCGTCCAAGGCGACTCGTGTACCTCATTACCTACATTATGCTCTGTATGTTTATCGCTGGCTTTTCCGATATGGGCTATTGTTGAATTTTTCTTGGCCGGTTTGTAGCGAGAATCCCCTAAAAAAGTCAGCGAAAAAAGTCTGGTCATATAAAATGCTGTCATAACCGCAGTCAGTGCCCCCAGCCCCCATAAAAACTTGGAACCATGTGGTGAACTGTATGCCTGCCATAAGATTTAATCTTTGGAAAAAAAACCAGAAAACGGCGGGATCCCA
>ERZ1292640.514-Hain-H43-02um-R1-514-length-31514-cov-6_pt1 | contig 31514 bp, 27 predicted proteins | sample MGYA00564404_ERZ1292640 | MGnify/ENA primary metagenome ERZ1292640 (study PRJEB36523, sample SAMEA6512636) | groundwater metagenome | collected 2019-01-08 | study: AquaDiva: Metagenomics assemblies of 32 groundwater samples | reverse complement strand
TGGTGGTGGTCGGCGGTGTTACCCGGCTGACTAATTCAGGACTTTCCATTGTGGAGTGGCAGCCGATTGTAGGCACATTGCCTCCCATTACGCAGGGTGACTGGGATGAGTTGCTTGAAAAATACCGGGCGACTCCACAGTATCAGAAAGTCAATAAAGGCATGAGTGTCGATGAATTTAAAAGCATTTTCTGGTGGGAATATTTTCATCGCCTGCTAGGCCGGCTCATTGGATTGGTGTTTTTTGTCCCGTTTGTTTATTTTCTGGTAAAAAAGCAAATCAACCGGCCGCTGGGAATCCAACTGGGCGGAATATTTGTATTGGGAGGACTCCAAGGTTTTATGGGCTGGTATATGGTGATGAGCGGATTAGTCAATGATCCGCATGTGAGCCAGTACCGGCTGACCGCGCATTTGGGATTGGCATTCGTCATTTTTGCAGCGATGTTTTGGGTGGCGTTGGGACTATTGTCGCCCGAAAAGGAAAATTCCGGTTCTGATGAGAGGATGCAAAGCTTGCGCCGGTTTTCTATTGGCCTGACCTCGCTCATTTTTATCATGGTGTTATCCGGCGGTTTTGTAGCCGGTATCAGAGCGGGTTTGGCCTACAATACATTTCCGCTTATGAACGGGCATTTTATTCCACCGGATATCTTTGTACTGGAGCCGTGGTATCGCAATTTCTTTGACAACATGACGACCGTGCAATTTGATCATCGGTTAATTGCCTGGATATTGGCTTTTCTGGTGCCTCTATTCTGGTTTAAATCACGCAAAGTTGAATTGTCGGGCACCACACGTCTGGCCTGTAACTTTTTCCTGGTCATGCTGGGAGTGCAGATCAGTTTGGGCATTGCAACCTTATTGCATGTGGTACCTACTCATCTGGCAGCTTCGCATCAGGGGGGAGCGGTGTTACTTTTTGCAGCGGCGCTATGGGTTACGCATCGATTGCGCTGATGCTTGTAGACTTGGGGCATCGGGGATGATCCGGGTTTAACTTTCAGGCTCGTTAAGCCTTAACCTCTCCATCCGGTAACGCAGGGATCGAACGGTGATGCCCAGTATCTTGGCGGCTTTGGTGCGATTATACCGGCTTTGATCCAGTGCTTTTATGATGGATTCTTTTTCAAGTCTGTCCAGGTAATCCTGAAGAGGCAGTCCTTGATCCAGGTTGATAATGGGTGACAAGCTGTTCGTATTTCTTGGCATTTCTTTAACCGGCAATTGCAGTTCTTCTTTGCCAATCTGTATGTCCGGGCAGAGTGCCAATGTGCGTTCAAGTATATTCTCAAGCTCACGCACATTGCCGGGATAATCATAGTTTTTAAGTACGGCTAATGCATCTTTCTTGAGGCTGCGAGCGGGGCGTGCAGTTTCCCGGCATAATTTTGCCAGCACAGTTTCTGCAATGAGCGGAATATCTTCACGCATCTCACGCAGTGACGGCATATTCAATTCAATCACATTGAGGCGATAATACAGATCCTGCCGGAATTGCCCGGTTTCAACACAATGGCTGAGTTTTTTGTGAGTGGCGCTGATGATACGGACATCGACACTTTTCTCTTGGGTCTCGCCAATCCTTCTGACTTGTTTTTCCTGTATGACTCTCAGTAATTTAACCTGCATTGGCAAGGGCAAATCAGCGACTTCATCAAGAAACAAAGTACCGCCATGAGCGGTCAGGAAAAATCCATCGTGATCTTTATCCGCGCCGGTGAAAGCGCCTTTTTTATAACCGAAAAATTCACTTTCCATCAGATTCTCAGGGATCGCGCCACAGTTAACAGCCACGAATGTCTGCTTGTGGCGGGCGCTTCTTTCATGGATCATCCTGGCCGCCAGTTCTTTGCCGCTGCCGGATTCACCGCTGATATAAACGGAAGCTTGACTGCGGGAAAGTTTGTCAATGGTTGCACGCAGTTGGCGCATGGGTTGGGACTCGCCCAGCAATGTGCGCCGGTTTGATTTGGCTTGCGATGTCGATTCAGTCTGCATGGGGGGTAAGCTTAAGGCTGATTTAACCAGATCACGCAACTGTTTTAACGAAACAGGTTTCGGCAGATAATCAAAAGCACCGGCCTTAAGTGCGGCCACTGCATTTTCTGTTGTGCCATACGCTGTTATGACGGCAACCGGTAAGTCCGCGCAATGATTGGCGATATATTTAACCAGATCTAACCCTTCTCCATCGGGTAATCGCATATCGGTAAGACATAACTGGAATTGCCGTGACTGCAACAGCACTTTGGCATCACTGATGCACAGGGCGCTGGAAATTTCCATTCCCATGCGAGCTAATGTTAATTCGAGCAACTCGATAATATCAGGTTCATCGTCCACAATGAGTATATTGGGAGAGGAAGTTTCCTTGGGTGGGTGAGCCATTCGTCCGTTATTCATTGGCAGGATCAGTTATTTTGCAGGTTATTCTGAAATGCCCACCTGTTGGATTTTCAATGTATTCAAGTGACGCATGATTGGTTTCACACATTTCACGTGCGATATATAAACCCAAGCCGGTGCCACTGGACGCAGTCGTAAAGAAGGGTTCAAAAATTTGTTTCAGCTGTTGTGGATCAACACCTGGACCATCATCAAATATATCCAGATGAATGTTGTTTTCATTGGGTCCTGTGGATAATTCAATATGAATACTACCGGCCTGTTTACGGCAATGTCTCCATGCATTGCGACATAGATTCCATAATATCTGGTTCAAATGGTCACGATCAAAATGGATTAAATAATCATGGGAGAAATTTAATAGGAATGTATTCCTATCAATTTTTTCAACATAACAAAATTCCTCAAGAAATGTCTGGATAAATTCGGATGCATTAATGACATCCAGTTTTGAAATATTGCGTCGATTCAGTTGTAAAACATCCTGCACGATTTTGTTTAAACGCTGGGTATTGTCACAAATGATGCGTACCAGGCGGGAGTTTGTGTTATTCGTAAGTTGCTCCTCTTCCAGAAGTTCAGCCGCGTGATTGATTGCGGAAAGAGGGTTGCGGATTTCATGCGCAATGTTTGCTGTCAGACGCCCCAGTGCGGCAAGCTTTAGTTGCTGCAGCTGGGCTTGTATGCGCCCCATATCTTCAAGAAAAATAACGACGCCATTGCGAAAATCCGATTGTATGGGGACAAAACGTGTTCGGACTAATGCGTTGCTATGCGATAGCCGCAGAAGATCAAAATTGATAGTGCTGTCGCCTTGCCAGCTTGCAAGTCTGCCGGCTATCTCAGGTAAATGATCCGACAATCTGAGCGCTTCGGTTTTGCTGGAGGATGGGCTCAAATCAAGCAGTTTCTCGGCGTAGGTGTTCCGTTGCCGGATATTGCCCGATTTATCAACAACAAGAACGCCTTCCTGGATATCTTGAATGACCAGTTGATTGACTTGCGCCATATTGGCCAAATCAACGCCGCGCTCTTTAGCCAATTGCTCACTGGCTAAAGTATATTGGGCCAATTGATGCGCCAACCAGGCAACAGCAAAATAGGCCAGGCTCAATAAGCCTGCTTGTGAGTATTGGGCGGAATAGAAGTCAACTGTGAGTACAGAATAAGTTTCTTGCAGCAGCAAACCAATCGTTGCCATGGATGCAAAAAACAGCGCCAGGCGGCCGCGGCTGATCAGCCCTGCTCCGGCGAGTGATACCAATAACAAAACTCCCAGGCCGCTTTGTAATCCACCGCTGGCATAAAGCATTATCGTGAAAAAAACGATATCGCTGCTGACCTGCAGGGCTAGTTGCCAATTAAAACCGGGGTGGCGTAATTTAATAAACAGCATGGATACACTGCTGAAAAGCACGTGACCCAGGCCTGCATAAAGGAAGAGCGGAAAGTGATAGGAACCGAAATGAGTGAATTGAAATTTCCACGTAATAATCAACAGGCTGCTGCTGACAATAAGGCGGTATATATTGAAGTAGTAGAGAGAACGCCAGTATTGGCCGGCATGCTCAATTTCCGTAATTTCAGCATTCAATGGCCGGAATATGGGGTATTTTGTTTGTGATGAATAAATAGACACAACAGTTCGCTTAAGATGAAGTATCTATATATTGATTGCAATGCTCGTCACAACAAAAATATTTATTGTGACGGCTGATAGTTTCACTTTTAGGTAGATGGATACCACAATGAGCGCAGCCCACCATATCTTCAATAGGCTCTGATGGTGTTCCGGTTTGTTTGGGTTGGCGGCTTCTGATTATCCAGTAAATCAGAAGCGCGATCATAATGTAAAAAATTAATTTGCCCATACTCGGTTAATGCTCTTGCGTGACATCAGTTTAAAAGAATCGCATCCCGGTGTGAATTTAACTTGCCTCAGTTGCACAGCCAAGCATAACAAATTTTTAATTCGGCAAATTATGGATTAATCGTGGTTTTGATGCCTATAAGTAAAAAATAAATAGCGACCCAACTCAATGGAGAAATCCAAATAGTTGGGATAAAACATAGGGATGATATGTGGATTGCCTGAGATGGATCGAATTTGAGCTGATGAAAAGTTATTGTGCGCAGATAAGAAAAAGACTCATCCAGCTTAAATTAGGGCAATTCACAAATGTTTGGCAGTTGAATATTCCGGGGGGAATTTTCATCATCTAATAGTTGCGCGTAACCGCAAAGCTGGCTAATTCAAGAAGACATTTTTTGTTTTCCGAGTCTGGTAAGGAAGCTATTGCAGCGGCAGCAGTTGCAACTTCAACTTCAGCGCATTGCTTGGCATAATCCAGGGCTGCCGTTTGCCGGATGACATCCAGAACAGGTTGAAAGCCGTCTTTTCCGCCTTCTTCAATAGCCTTGCGGATAATATTTGCTTGTTCGGGTGTGCCTACTCTCATGGCATAGATTAAAGGTAATGTGGGTTTTCCTTCAGCCAGATCGTCACCTAAATTTTTGCCGGTATCCTGATTGTTTCCGGAATAATCAAGCATGTCGTCAATCAACTGAAATGCAGTTCCGAGATGCATGCCATAAATTGCGATAGCATCTTCTTCTTCCGGTGTGGCATTGCCAAGAATGGCGCCCAATCGACTGGCAGCCTCAAATAATTTGGCTGTTTTATAACGGATAACCTGTAGATAATTTTCTTCCGTTACATGCGGATCCCGGCAATTCAATAGCTGTAATACCTCACCTTCGGCAATGGTATTAGTGGCATCTGCCAGTACCTGCATGACGCGCATGTTGTCAACTTCAACCATCATTTGAAAGGCTCTGGAATAGAGAAAATCCCCTACCAGAACACTGGCGGCGTTGCCAAACAGCGCATTGGCGGTTTCTTTGTTACGGCGTAATTCAGATTCATCCACCACGTCATCGTGAAGCAAGGTTGCCGTATGAATAAACTCAACAACGGCTGCCAGGTTGTGCTGGAATTTTCCTGAATAGCCAAAAGCGCCCGCAGAGAGAATGACTAATGCAGGACGTAAGCGTTTGCCTCCACTATTGATAATATATTCACTGACTTGGCGGATCAGCAGCACATGAGAATGTAACTTCTCCCGAATGACATCATCGACGATGTCCATGTCTTGAGCGATAAAGCTTCTAATATATTCGATTGACACAATGTTACCTTGTAGAAAACGCTATGTTAGGAATGACAACACCTCAGTGTCAAGCATAAAGATAAATTGATCTAAATTTTCTACCACAATCAGGGGTTATTTATGTATAATCCTCGGTTCTGTAAAAGGGAAGTATGGAGTCAAATATGTATGCGGTCATAAAAACCGGCGGTAAGCAGTATCGGATTCAAGTGGGTGAAAAACTGAAGGTGGAACAGCTCGAAGTGGAGAATGGAAGCGAGCTTATCATTGATCAGGTATTGATGGTTGCGGATGGTGATAAAGTATCCATGGGAACACCGCTCGTCAATGGCGCTAAAGTTAGCGCAACAGTACTGGGTCAAGGTCGTCACGATAAGATTCGCATCTTTAAGATGCGTCGCCGTAAGCACTACCAGAAACATCAGGGTCATCGGCAGAACTACACTGAAATACAAATTACTGGTATTTCAGCTTAAGGAGTATTTTAAATGGCACATAAAAAAGCGGGCGGAAGCTCCAGAAATGGACGTGATTCACATTCAAAACGGCTTGGGGTCAAGCGTTATGGTGGTGAGTTAATTTCAGCCGGATCGATTATTGTCAGGCAGCGCGGCACACAGGTTCATCCGGGAGAAAATGTTGGTATCGGTAAGGATCATACTTTATTTGCCAAAGTGACAGGGAAAGTAAATTTTAGTATCAAGGGCGTGCTAAAGCGTAAAGTTGCCAGTGTGATACCGGCATAAAAATACAAAAATATCAAACTGTATCCGAAAAGCCCTGTCCAAAGCGATGGGGCTTTTTTGTTTACAGGGTGCTATAAAAATAGCAGGGAATTTATAATCAGGATTTATGAAGTTTATTGATGAAGCGATTATTCAGGTATTGGCTGGCAAAGGAGGCGATGGTGTTGCGAGCTTCCGCCGCGAGAAATATATTCCTCGAGGCGGGCCAGACGGAGGTGACGGAGGGCGCGGCGGCAGCGTATTTGCAATAGCGGACCGTAATATCAATACATTGATTGATTATCGCTTTGCACGCATTCATCGCGCCAGAAACGGTCAGAACGGGCAAGGCTCTGACCGGTATGGAAAAAGCGCTGAAGATATCATACTGCGTATGCCTGTCGGTACGTTGGTTAAAGATAGCAATACCGATGAAACAATTGCAGATTTGGTGCATGATCAGCAAAAGGTCCTCTTGGCCAAAGGCGGGGAAGGCGGGATAGGTAATCTGCATTTCAAATCCAGTACTAACCGTGCGCCGCGTCAGTTCACAAACGGAGAGCCAGGGCAGGAATTTGAACTTAAGCTGGAGCTTAAAGTTCTGGCCGATGTGGGTTTGTTGGGTATGCCAAATGCTGGAAAATCAACGCTCATACGTGCGGTATCTGCCGCACGCCCAAAGGTGGCGGATTATCCGTTCACAACCTTGCAACCTAATCTGGGCATGGTGCGAGTAGACCAAAACCGGAGTTTCGTGATGGCGGATATCCCTGGTTTAATTGAAGGCGCTGCTGAAGGCATTGGATTAGGGCATCGTTTTTTAAAACATTTGACGCGTACCCGTCTGTTACTCCATGTGGTCGATATGAAGCCATTGAATGAAAACACAGATCTTGTTCATGAAGCCCACGCACTCGCCAAAGAATTGCAGAAATATGATGAATCCCTTTATCAGAAACCGCGCTGGCTGGTATTGAACAAAACTGACATGATGCCAGAGGAAGAGCGTGCTGAGTTATGCCGTCAATTTGCTGGCAAACTGGGATGGAAAGACAAATACTTTATTATTTCCGCATTGACAGGCGAAGGTTGTAAGCTTCTAACCTATGCCATCATGGATTATCTGGAACAAAATTTACCACCACAGACTGATAATCAAATTCCAGAAAGCGAGCTGTTGAATCCATGTTAAAGCAAGCGCGCCGTATTGTCATCAAAGTAGGCAGCAGCTTGGTGACCAATCAGGGCAAAGGGCTTGATCACTCTGCACTGGCCTGTTGGGCGGCACAAATTGCAATCCTGAAACAAATGGGCAAGGAAATTATCCTGGTCTCTTCGGGCGCGATTGCCGAGGGCATGCAGCGATTAAACTGGGAAAATCGCCCCACCGCACTGTATGAATTGCAAGCTGCGGCTGCCGTCGGGCAAATGGGGCTGGCGCAGGCCTATGCATCCAGCTTTTCTGAATATGGCCTGCAAACCGCCCAAGTGCTTTTGACTCATGAAGATTTGTCCAACCGGAAGCGTTATCTCAACGCACGCTCAACTCTGACGACCCTGTTGAAACTCAATATCATTCCAATCATTAATGAAAATGACACGGTTGCCATTGATGAGATCCGTTTTCGTGATAACGACACCTTGGCGGCACTGGTCACGAATCTGACTGAAGCTGATGTGCTGGTGATCCTGACTGACCAGGCCGGCTTATTTACCAGTGATCCGCGTAAGCATCAGGATGCAAAATTACTAAGCGAAGTGAATGCGGGCGATCCTGCGCTTGAAAAAATGGCCGGTGGAGCGGGTAGCGGTATCAGTCGCGGAGGAATGCAGAGCAAAGTAATTGCTGCCAAACGAGCGGCACGAAGTGGCGCAGATACCCTCATTGCTTCGGGCCATGAGGACAACGTGTTAGTTCGCCTGAGTCAGGATGAAGCCATTGGCACTCGTTTATTGGCGAGAATACCGGTATTGGCGGCACGTAAGCAGTGGCTTGCCGATTATTTGCAGGTGCGTGGTTATGTCACGCTTGATAAAGGGGCAGTCAAGGCACTGGCTGCGGATGGGAAAAGTCTGTTGCCCATTGGCGTCATCAGCGTCGATGGCGAATTCGAGCGCGGGGAAGCAGTATCTTGTCTTGACGAAGAGGGCAGGGAGATTGCACGTGGGCTGATTAATTATAGTGCTGTTGAAACACAGAAGATTCTGAGGCAAGCCAGTAGTGAAATCGAGACGATACTGGGTTATGTGGATGAACCGGAGTTAATTCATAGAAATAACCTGGTGTTGCTTTAATTTCAATTGAAAACATTTAATGAGGTTCATTATTTGTTTGATTCTATCCAGAAACATCCGTGATTGTTCAATTCGATAAAAATACACAACGTATCGCAGCCATAGATTGGTTACGCGGATTGGTCATGATGCTGATGGCACTTGACCATACCTCATGGTTCTTTAATGAACATCGGATTTTTGCTGATTCCGTATTGCTCTATGAAAGCGGCGATCTATTTGCTGCCGATCAGTTTCTCACTCGCTGGATCACCCATATCTGTGCGCCTACTTTTATTTTTCTGGCAGGCACAGCCATTGCAATCAGTAATACTCAGCGCCGTGAACAAGGTATGAGTCATTCTGTGATTGATCGCGAATTATTAACCCGGGGCGCTTTTATTGCGTTCATTGATCTTTGTTTATTTTCACTGGCTTCCGGGCAGGTTCTGCTGCAAGTTCTTTATGCGATCGGGATTAGCATGATGCTGATGGTTCCATTGCAGCGGCTGGGGCAACGTGCGGTTCTTTTTCTGGCGATCGTTATACTTGCGGGCAGTGAAGTGCTGCTTAGGGCATGGTGGGAACCGGGAGGTGAAGTGCCGCTCTGGCTGGCGTTAACCTTTGCGCCGGTACTGGGTGAAACCTATACCGTGTTATACCCCGCATTACCCTGGCTGGCCATCATGATGCTGGGTTGGGCGTTTGGTGAGCGGCTCATGTCGAAGCAGCCTGGATTATGGTCAGTAGAGCGTTTGCTGAGGGTGAGCGGCTTATCAGCACTGGTTTTGTTTGTAGTGATTCGCAGTATCGATGGTTATGGCAATCTGTTTATGTATCTTGAAGGAGACACACTGGTTCAGTGGCTGCATATCAGTAAGTATCCGCCTAGTTTGGCTTATACTTTGCTGGAACTGGGTTTGATGGCAATGATTCTTGCCGTGATGATACGGATAGAGCCATTCATTGGTATTCGTAAGAATGGATTTGTGCTTGTATATGGGCAAACTGCTCTGTTCTTTTATCTTGCGCACTTTTGTATCCTGGGTGTGCTCAATCCTTTTATTGAACAAGGTGGTTTACTGCAAACCTATTTGATCACCGTATTAGTGCTGGTCATTCTTTATCCGCTGTGTCGCATGTACCGGACTCTTAAGTGGAGTCATCCACAGAGCTTATTACGGTTTTTATAATCGGAAATGAATTAATAGAACGACTGGAATGATGGCATGGACACTCCCATCCACAGCATTACCAGGATAATCATAGTGATGCCTATTCCAATCGTGCCAATAATCATACCGATCAATATGGTTAGACCATCCCGGTTAAGAAGTCCTAATGACATGATCAGTATCCCCCAGCCTGGCGGGAAATTGGTCAGGGGTATCGGGAGCGCTATCGATACAGCAAATACAAACGAAAAAATACCGATAATTCTTTCCCATGTATGCACGCTGATATAGGTCATGCGCGGTTGCATGCGTTCTTCAATTTTCTTGAGCCAGGGATTTGCTTTGGTAATTATTTTTTCAAGATTTGATCGTTTAATTTGTTTTTTCTCAATCCAGATGGGTAGCCAGGGTGCCCGCATGCCAAGAATCATTTGGATTGAGAAGATAAATAATGGGATAGAAAAGAATGTGGTATAGCCGGGCGGAACAGGGATTGGAAGACAAATTGGCAAAGCAGCGATGGCCATCAAGATACCAAAACCACGCTCATGCAGCGCATTCTTGATCTCGCCTACCGTCATCGCTTCTTTTGTATTTTCTACGACAACGATTGCCAGAAAATCAGAAGTAGGGCGTTCTTTGATCGTCATGGGGCACTTCCCTCTTTCCACATTAGGAAATTATTGATTAAACAAAGTTTAAGTAAACTAACAATAAACGTTATAAAACTGAGCTATTCACAAAATTTGCAATTGTAGTTTAAATCATAACTGATGGGTCATTCATAGCGCAGTGCGTCAACGGGTTTAAGTGATGCTGCTTTTTTTGCCGGATAAAACCCAAAGAATATACCGACTGCTGAAGCAAACAGAAAAGCTAAACCAATCATTCCAAGTGTGACGACAATGAGCATATCAGCCACCTGGCTTACCAACCAGGCGCCGCCAATGCCTAATACCACGCCAATCAATCCACCCATACTGCAAATCATCATGGCTTCCAGCAGGAATTGAGTAAGAATAGCACGTTGATTAGCGCCAATGGCCATGCGAATGCCAATTTCACGCGTGCGTTCAGTGACAGATACCAGCATGATATTCATAATGCCGATCCCGCCCACCAGTAAGGAGACCGATGCAATAGCGCCTAATACCATAGACATCACTTTGGCTGCACTGGTAGCCACATCAGCGATAGCGGTTAAATTGCGTACCGTGAAATCATTTTCTTTTCCGGCTGAGATACGATGACGTTGGCGCAGTAGTTGAACCATTTCAATCTCGGCAATATCCATATCATCCGCTGAATTTCCCTGTGCCAGCATGTAGCGGATAGAGCCCGGAAACTGGCTGCCGGTAATTTGCCTTTCACTGGTGGTGATGGGTATGAAAACATTGTCATCCTGGTCACGTCCCGTCAGACTTTGCCCTTTAGCCATCAGCACGCCAACAACCAGAAAGGGGCGGTTGGTAATGCGTATGGTTTTTCCAACAGGGTCTTCATCATTAAACAGGTTTTTTGCGGTGATCGATCCCAGGACAACTACGCGCGCAGCCGAGCGCAGATCGGATTCTGAAAAAGTTGCGCCTGACTCCATTTTCCAGCTGCCCACCGCAAAATAATCAGGGGTGGTGCCTGTAATGATGGTGCTCCAATTCTTGGCAGCGTAATTGAGTTGCGCCGTACCCGTAATGACAGGCGCCGTCGCGCCGATTGACGGCAATTCTGCAATGGCATGGGCATCATTGATCGTTAAGGTTTTGATGGTACCACTGCCAAAACTAAATCCACCGGAGGATGTGGCGCCTGGAACCACGATAAAAAGATGACTGCCCATAGCCGCGATAGATTGATTGATCTTGGTTTGGGCGCCTTGGCCAATGGATAACATCAAAACGACAGCGGCGACTCCAATGATCATGCCCAGCATGGTCAGTCCTGTGCGCAGGCGATTTTGACGCAAGGCGCGCAATGCTTCACCAATAATTGAGAACAGGTTCATTGTGTCCGTAGAGACCGGTCATTGTTCTTATCATAGATGACATGCCCGTCTTTTAAACGAATTAAGCGCTTCGCATAAGCTGCGATAGTATCTTCATGCGTGACCAGTACGATAGTAATGCCCTGGTCGCGATTGAGTTGTGCAAACAATGACATGATTTCGCGGCTGGTTTGTGAATCGAGATTTCCTGTCGGCTCATCGGCTAGAATTAACGCAGGCTGATTGATCAAGGCCCGGCTGATCGCAACACGTTGTTGCTGGCCGCCGGAAAGCTGATTAGGCTGGTGCAGGGCAAAATTTTCCAATCCGGTGCGGCGAAGAAATTCTAACGCTTGCCTGCGGCTGTTAGAACGGTTGACGCCGGCATACAGTAATGGTGCCGCTACGTTATCCAATGCCGTCATGCGTTTGAGCAGATTAAACCCTTGAAACACAAAACCGATGCTGCGATTACGGATACGTGCGAGTTCATCGCCGGAAAGCGCTGCGGCATTTTTCTCTGATAACCAGTACGATCCGCTGGTGGGTGTATCGAGGCAACCCAGTATATTCATCAGCGTTGATTTGCCTGATCCGGATTGTCCCATGATCGCAACAAACTCACCCTGGTTGATCGTCAGGTTGATATTAAATAGAACCTGATTCATGATGGTTCTTCCATTGGCGTCTTCCAGGCTATAGCTTTTACAAAGATTCTCTATTTTGATAAGCGGGTTGATAACGTGATGAGGCTGGATCGATGGCATCAGAATATTCTTAACCGGAATTTACTTTCGGATTCTTTTTTATCGGTTATTTCACTAATAATCGCTTTATCACCCGCCTGTACCGCACCTTCAATAATTTCAGTGAAGTTGCCGTCAGAAATGCCGGTGGTGACGCTGACAGGCATAGGTTTGCTGTTGGCGGACAATTGGTACAGCACGGATCGATGGTCTGATCGTGCTGTTTTGCTGCCTTCACTGGATTCAATGTCTTTGGGTTGATAGCGTAAAGCGGCATTGGGCACACGTAAGACATCTGTTTTTTGCATGACAACAAAATGAATATTCGCTGTCATGCCGGGCAATAATGCGCCATCATCATTATCAACCATTGCAATCACATTATAGGTGACGACATTTTCCTGAATTGTGGGATTGAGCCGGACTTGTTTGACAATGCCGCTGAATTTGCGCTGCTGAAAAGCATCCACGGTAAAGTTAATGCGCTGACCGATATGCAGTTGGCCGATATCTGCCTCGGCAACACTGATATTGATTTGCATCTGGCGCAGATCTTTGGCTATCTGGAACAAGGTGGGTGTTTGAAAATTTGCCGCCACTGTCTGGCCAATATCGACGCTGCGGGCAATGACAACGCCCGATATGGGAGATTTGATCACACTGTAATTGAGGTTGGCTTGATCACGTTCAACCTGGGCTTTACTGATTGCGAGTTGCGCGCGTGCTGCTTCTGTTTCCTGTTCGATCACCTCGAATGCATCCGGCGAGATGAATTCTCTTTCTTTGAGCAACCGGTGGCGCTTTAATTTGCTATCAGCCATTCTTAATGTGGCCTGTGCGCTGAGAAGATTTGCTTTGGATTGCTGTAATTGCGCCTGCAACAAAGCGGGGTCCAGTTCGGCTAATATCTGGCCGGTTTCCACTTGATCGTTATAATCCGCATATAGCTTTGCAACAGTGCCGGATACCTGGGTACCCACATTGACCAGTACAACGGGTGTCAGCGTCCCGTTGGCGGATATCGTTTGTATGATGTCTCCCTGTTCAATATTCCGTGTTCTATATTGACCTTCCTTGGATTCATCCTTTTTACCGCCGAACCAATAGGCAGCAGTGACAGAAATCAGAATGGAAACAATGACAATTCGTTTGATGCTAAAAGTAAACATTTAGAGATACTTGATTAGATGCAATCCTGGATTAAGGGTAATTCTTTTATTTTTCTTTCTCTTCTTCGGCTCTCAGCGTCTGTATTTGTTTTAGGCGTGCTTCAACACTGGATAACTGATAAAAATTGCCATTGTCGTTCTGAAGTGCGGTTTGTAATTGATCAATAGCGCCTGCATAGTGCCCCTTTAGAAAATAAACCTCAGCTTGCGCGCGGTGCTTGAGCATTCTATCACCTAATAAGGCATAGCATTGAGCCTGTAAGCTATACAGTTGGGGGTCGTTTTGCATGAACTGTAATTGCTTGTTAACAAATTCAAGCGCTGTTTCAACCTGTTTGTTTTGTATTAAAGCGCGCGCATATCCATGGATGAGTGCACGGTGTTGCGGATAAATCCTCAATGCATTCTTGTAGGTGTCGAATGCTTCGGCAATCTTTCCATTAGCCAGTTTCACACTGGCTGAGAGGGTTTCAATCATGGCTCCGGCAATCACATTTTTATACTCAACTCGCACTGTTTTCCCCAATAGATGATCGGTCAGAATGGATGAGGAGGAGTCGCGCTGTAGCATTTGATATAAATGATCCAGTTCATTACCGGCCTGTTTGTATTTCTTGTCCCGTAGTAACGCATGGATATAACCATAGCGCTCAACCGCTTCGTTGCTGTAACGTTTCTCAGCTAAGCGTGATTTAAATTGTGCGGCCGCGTCATGCGATTTACCTTGCAGGGCACGCAGTTTGGCACGCACCAGTAAAAAATCAATGCTATCAGGAACTTGACGGTATGGCATTTCGCGGGTGCGATTCTGGATGTCGGCGATACGCTCAAAAGTAATAGGGTGGGTGCGCAGGTAGGAAGGGGCGCCATTTTCATGGAATCGTCCGGCTTTTTGCAGGCGTTCAAAAAAAGCAGACATCCCTTGGGGATCGAATCCCGCATCCAATAGAATACTTAAACCGATCCGATCGGCTTCTTTCTCATGTTTGCGGGTAAAATCCAGTTTTGATTGAATCATGCTGGCTTGGGAAGCGACCAATATAGCCTGGCTCGCTTGCGGATTGGAACGGGCCGCAATAATAGCGGCTGCAAGCGCAGCCAACGATTTGACCATATCGAATTTTTGCCCGGCAATCATGCGTGCCAGGTGTTTTTGTGTCACATGGGCGATTTCATGCGACATCACGGCCGCCAGCTCGGATTCGCTCTGGGCAGCGACGATGAGACCACTGTTAAATCCCATGAATCCACCCGGCAAAGCAAATGCGTTGATGGACGAATCCTGTACTGCAAAAAATTCAAATAATTGACCTGCACTGGTTTCATCCGAATTGGCGATTAATTTATGCCCGAGATTGCTGAGATAACTGGCTATCTCAGGATCATCCAAATAGCTGGGATCAGCACGGATCTGGCGCATGATCCGCAGGCCAATCTGACGTTCCTGATGAGGTGTGATGGTGGCTTGCGACACGTCTCCCAGATCAGGTAGTTCGTGTGCATAAATGCTGGCTGGAAACAGAATCGATAGCGTAATTATCAAGACAATTAATTTCATGACAATAAGATATCTATTGATTATTCAAGTTCCACCGATCCTATTCATCGTTGGATTGCAGACCAGACTTTATAACTGGATGTGATGGGGTAATGCCATGCCGTACCAAAATCGCGCTGGGTGATACGGATGCCGGGCGGGGCCTGGCAACGTTTATATTCATTCCTATGAATGAGATGAATAACTTTTTTTACATCGGATGCGTTGTAATTCAATGCGATAATTTCAGCCGGTGAGAAGTTCTTTTCTACATAGGCTTCTATAATCGCATCTAAAATTTCATAGGGCGGTAAAGTGTCCTGATCCGTTTGATCAGGCCGTAATTCAGCCGATGGCGCACGTCGTATGATGCGCTCAGGAATGACCCGACTCATTTGGTTCCGGTATTCACACAATTGGTAAACCATCGTTTTACTGACATCTTTTAATACCGCAAAGCCGCCCGCCATATCACCATACAGCGTGCAATAACCCACCGCTATCTCCGATTTATTACCCGTAGTCAGTACAATCGAGCCTGATTGGTTGGAGAGCGCCATCAATAAAGTGCCGCGTATGCGCGCTTGTAAATTCTCCGGCATGGCGCTAGACCCGGTGGAATCAGGCAAGATCTGAAAATCTGTTTCTATTTTTAGCAGATATTGCTCAAATAATGCAGTGATACTGCATTCATAGTGTTTAACACCTAATAATTCAGCCATTTCATGGGCATCATCCAGGCTGATATTAGCGGTGTACTGAGACGGCATCATGACGGTTTTTACGTTGTCCGCGCCCAATGCATCCACCGCAATGGCCAGTGTCAATGCTGAATCCACACCCCCCGAAAGACCTAAAAGGGCGCCCGGAAAGCCATTTTTACGAACATAGTCTTTAACCCCTAAACATAAAGCCTGATAGATACTGGCCATAGAGGATTGCGGCGTTGTCAGTTTGCCTTTGGCGGGTTGTTTGTTCTGGATCTCTATCAGTTCAATAGTTTCAACAAATTCACCCAGTTGATGAGTGAGCTCCCCTTGCCGGTTCATTACAAAAGAAGCGCCATCAAAAACCAATTCGTCCTGTCCACCCACCAGATTGGCATGGATAACGGAGATGCCGCTATGTTGAATAAACCGGTGAGTGATCTGATAACGTGAAACTTGCTTGTTGATATGGTAAGCCGAAGCACTGAGGACTAATACAATATCAAAATCACGGCGGTTTGCTTCAATGGATAAATCGCCGAGCCAGAAATCAGCGCAAATATAAATGCCGAATTTTATGCCAGCCAGCTCAAGGATACATGGCTCAGAGCCGGTATCAAAATAGTAAGACTCGTCGAAGAAGGCCGTTTTATTAAGGATTCTTTTGTAATAGGTCTGGATGATCTTGCCGTTCTGAATCACTGAAGCGGCATTAAACAGTTTGCCGTCCCGGAAACCGGGGTGACCCACAATCAATGTGATGCCATCAACCGCTTTAACCAAGCCTGTTAATGCATCGCTGCAGGATTGGCAAAAAGCTTCACGTAATAATAAATCAGCGGGAGGGTATCCCGATAAAGCTAATTCGGGGGTTATGATCAGCCCGGCCCCGGCCTGTTTTGCCTGTTTCACGGCATCCAGTATCTTTGCAGCATTGCCGGGCATGTCACCGACGGTGCAATTGATCTGGGCAATGGCAATTCTCATGATGTGCCGGAATGCTATTTCTGGCTAGAAAGGGAGGCGAGCATCCGGTTTGGCCTGCAAAATATTGTGACGGAAGTCTTCCTGAATACGTTTCAAGGCGGATTCATTATCGGCTTCAAAACGTAACACAACAACCGGCGTGGTATTAGAAGCCCGTGCCAGACCAAAACCATCACTGTACTCAACTCGTAGCCCATCAATGGTGATGACCTGTTGCGGGTGATTAAAAGCTGCGTTTTTCTGTAGTTGTGCAATGAGCGCGTGGTTTTCACCTTCTGCAACACGGATTTGCAGTTCCGGGGTGTTAATGCTGTCAGGCAGATTGTTGAGTGCTGCGCTGATATCCGCCTGATGACTCAGTAATTCCAATAGCCGCGCACCGGCGTATAAGCCGTCATCAAATCCGTACCAGCGTTCCTTGAAAAACAAATGTCCGCTCATTTCACCGGCTAATAAGGCTTTTGATTCTTGTAATTTGGCTTTGATGAAAGAATGACCCGTTTTCCACATAATCGGCGTGCCGCCATGCTGACTGATCCAGGGAGCCAGGTTGCGCGTACATTTCACATCAAAGATGATTTTGCCACCGGGGTTTCTGGATAATACATCAGCAGCGAACAACATTAACTGGCGGTCAGGATTAATGATACTGCCGTCTTTGGTTACAATGCCCAATCGATCGCCGTCACCATCAAAAGCCAATCCGATCTCGGCATCGGATGTTTTAAGCGTCTGAATGACATCGCGCAGATTGTCTGGCACCGATGGATCGGGATGGTGATTGGGGAATGATCCATCCACCTCGCAGAATAACTCGATCACTTCGCAACCCAGGCGGCGATAAAGGGTTGGGGCAAATGCGCCAGCGACGCCATTACCGCAATCAACAATAATTTTGATGGGGCGAGTCAGATGGATGTCACGCGTGATTCGTTCAAGATAGGCCGTGACAATATCGTGCCCGGAATAATTGCCGGCACCGTGAGTAAAATCATTATTTTCTATGCGTAAACGCAGCGCCTGGATGGTATCTGCCGCCAAGGTCTCGCCTCCCAGAACAATTTTAAAGCCATTGTATTCGGGCGGATTATGACTGCCGGTCACCATGACCCCGGAGTACTGGCACAACTCATGGGCAGCGAAGTAGAGCATGGGAGTGGCTACCATTCCAACATCGACAACATGCATGCCGCTTTTCTGGATGCCGCGCGCCAGTGCCTGGGATAGCCCGGCTCCTGATAACCGGCCATCACGGCCGATGGCGATTGCCGTCAGATTTCTTGCGCGCGCTTCGGAGCCAATGGCATGGCCGATGACTTCAACATGATCGACAGTGATCGTTTTGCCAACAATGCCCCGAATATCATAAGCTTTGAAAATTTCATGAGGAATTTTATACATGGCATCACTCATTAATTAGAGTATTTTTAGACGGTGCAGATACTTTTAAATGCCATCGTATGTTGTGGTATTTAAGTAGCATTAATGATGTCCTGCCACAGCGCCGCCTTTGAGGGTGTAATGGGTGCCGCAATAAGGACATAGTGCTTCCCCTGTCGCTTCGATGGGAAGAAAAACCCGTGGGTGCGAATTCCACAACATCATGGATGGGGTGGGGCAGTGCAAGGGCAAATCATCGGCGGTAATTTCGATTTCACGTGTCTTGTTATCGGTCTGCTGATTCATAAAAGTAACTCCATCGAAGCTGTATTAAACAAAGGTAAGCCAGTCAGCGTGATGGCTGGCTCTGCCTTTGACGCAATCAAAGAATAAGGTTTGTATTTGCGTGGTGACCGGTCCGCGTTTGCCGCATCCGATGATGCGATTATCCAGTTCGCGAATAGGCGTGACTTCAGCCGCCGTACCCGTGAAGAAAGCCTCGTCAGCACAGTAAATTTCATCGCGGGTGATGCGTTTTTCAATGACGGGGATGCCAATTTCCGCCGCTAACTCAATCACGGATGCGCGGGTAATCCCTTCCAGGCATGATGTTAGATCAGGGGTGTAGATCTTGCCTTTTTTAACGATAAAAATATTTTCCCCGGATCCCTCGGCCACATAACCTTCGACATCCAGTAACAAAGCTTCATCATAGCCATTCAATGCAACTTCCTGATGCGCCAGGATGGAATTGGCATAGGTTGTTACCGATTTGGCACGGCACATATTGATATTGACATGGTGCCGGGTAAACGAGGAAGTCTTGACGCGAATACCGTTCTCAAGACTTTCAGGACCCAGATAAGTCCCCCACGGCCAGGCTGCGATGGCAACATGCGTGGAGAGCGTTTTGGCGGAAAGCCCCATCGCTTCAGCGCCATAGAAAGCAATGGGCCGGATATACCCGGAAGCCAGTTTATTTTGTTTGACCACATCACATTGCGCTTGCATCAAGGTGGCCTTGTCATAAGGCATCTTCATCATGAAAATATGCGCCGAATTAAATAAACGGTCGGTATGTTCCTGTAAACGGAATATTGCCGGCCCTTGCGCCGTTTCATAAGCACGCAGCCCTTCAAAGACACCTAATCCATAATGCAGGGTGTGGGTTAAGACATGCGTATTGGCATCCCGCCAAGGAACCATTTTCCCGTCATACCAGATTACACCGTCACGGTCAGCCATTGACATCCAGGAACTCCCGATAAAATAGTCTAAAAGACGTATTCTAACTTATTTTTAAGGCGGCGTTGAAACGCGGCAGCATAAATCTCAAGGTTCCCAGGCAGGTTACACTGCTGCTGTAAATTCGGCCATGGTCAAACCCGCTGTGCGAATGAGGCTTCGTAGTGTACCTTTCGCGACTTCCCGGTGATCGGGAATTGACAATGTGACAATTTCTCCTTCTTTAACCATGACAATGTGGCTCCCGCTTTGCCGTGCAATGTGCCATTCCAATGACTCAAATACACGAACAACCTCACGTCCGCTGAGAATGGGAAGCGCAGACGGCATTATGCGGCCACTTCGACTTGCCGGGTTTCGATAGTCAAAGGCAGGCCGTGTTCCATGCGCACCTGAAGGCACTGATAAATTGCATCCCGGATGTTTTCTAATGCCTCATCCTTAGTCTGACCTTGACTAACGCAACCAGGGATGGACGGGCATTCTACAACCCAGATACCATCCTCGTCGCGATCAATTGTTACGCTGAATCTCATATCATTTCTCCGAGTTTTTTCTTTTTGACCATAAAGGCACCGGATTCCCGGTTACTGACACACCCAGAAATAAATCCGCTTCTTTTTCCACAAATATGCGTTTGCCTGGAACCTTTCTTGATGGCTTGTTATTTTAAGCTGCCATATTAAATCTAAAATTTGTTTTTAACAATTTTCTAGGAGCCTGCCGGCCTGTAAATTGGCTTCTAAAAAAAGTTTGATCAAGTGCTACCTTATCTCTCATAAACCTGTTCGAGATAGTCATGAAATTTGAGGCGAACATTGTGTGGATGCAGCACGATACTATTGATCAGTCGAAAAAGTGGATAGTCATTGGTGTTAAGTAACTGATACTGAGCAATCATCTTTAAGGTATGCGGCCCTTCGCCCGAAATATCATGTGTTTCTTCTCTGGCCAGCCGGCGTCCCAGTTCATGATGATGGGAGCTTGCACTGGTGGCGGTGGTGATGAGATCACCCAATCCCGCCAGATGATACGGGCTGCCGGTTTGTCCACCCATCTCGCAAACAATCTGATTCAGCTCCTCTAAAGCTGCAACGGAAAGGTAGCCACGCATGTTGTCACCCAGTTTGAGTTCATCCGCCATGCCAAACGCCATGGCATAGACATTCTTCAAGATCACAGACCAACTGATGCCGGTAATGTCGGCCGTATGTTCAATATACAATGGGGTGTGACGAAAACAGCTCTGGATTTTGTGCAATGAAGCAAGATCACGGCAACCCAGTTGACCAAAGGCATAACGGCCTGCGCGGATTTCTTCGGAGATCATTGGGCCATACAGCAGGGCATAGGGTTGATGTTTTGCCAGATTTTCTGAAAAGATTTGTGCGGCCGTTTGGCCCGCCTCATCCAATCCTTTGGCAATGCTGACGCACAGGCAGGTTTTCTTTAGTAAGGGTGCGATTTGCCGGACAATTTCGCGATACGGATTAACCGGCAGACAAAACAACACGATATCTGCCTGCGGCGCACTTTCCTCAAGGATAACGGATGGGTAATTATCTTGCGGAAACTTTTCCCAAATATCCAATGGATGCTGATCTTTGAGCAGGTGTTCCATCGCCTGTCCCATTTCACCATGACCCAGGATGAGAATTCGGAAAGATATTGTCATATACCGCACCTGTTTTTTTTAAACGGGTAGTGTACTATTTGCCTAAATGCATAGGATGAAAACATATCACTCTGAAGAATTCATAGACGATGCCACGTATTGAAGCCGTATTTAAAAATCCACAAGGCGAATCTTTATCGGGTTTGCTGGAAATGCCATCCGGTGTCATCAAATCCTATGCATTGTTTGCGCATTGTTTCACCTGCTCCAAGGATAACCTTGCGGCCGCACGCATCGCACGCGCTTTGGCTGACCTGGGGATTGCCGTATTACGGTTTGATTTTACCGGACTGGGGAATAGTAAAGGTGATTTTTCAAATACTAATTTCTCGTCTAATTTGCAGGATTTATTGGCGGCCGCCCATTATCTGGAGCAGCATTATGCTGCGCCCACCTTGTTAATAGGTCATAGTTTGGGTGGTTCAGCAGCACTGGCGGTGGCTCAAGACCTGGCGGCAGTCAAAGCGGTGATTACCATTGGGGCGCCTGCAACGGCTGCTCATGTCAAACACTTATTTGCAGATTCTGTCCATGCATTAATGGATAAGCAAACAGTGCAAGTTGAACTGGGTGGGAGAAGTTTTAACATTCAGCGTCAGTTTATTGATGATCTGGAAAAATACAATTCGGTAGCGCATATTAAAGCCTTAAGAAAGGCTTTGTTGATATTTCATTCGCCACTGGATCAGGTGGTTTCCATCGACGAAGCGGCAAGGATCTACACCGCTGCCAAACACCCCAAGAGCTTTGTGTCGTTAGATCAGGCGGATCATCTTTTATCCAACCCGGAAGATTCCCGATATGTGGCAGAGGTTTTATCTGCCTGGGCTGGGCGCTATCTGAAAACGGATCGGATGCCAGCTAAAAAAGAAGATGCCGAAATGCAAATCGTCGAGCCGGGCAGTGTGATTGTGCGGGAGCGGGATAAAAAATTCACACGGGAAATTTTAGCCGGGCATCATCATTTGATCAGTGACGAACCGGTTGCGATGGGTGGCGCAGATCTCGGATTGAATCCCTATGAATTATTACTCGCCGCATTGGGTAGCTGTACTTCGATGACACTGCGTATGTATGCCAATCACAAACAGATTGATTTGCAGGATATCCAGGTCAAATTGCATCACACGCGAATTCATGCGGAGGATTGCGCCGCTTGTGAAGCGCAGGCTCCATTCATTGACAGGATTACACGTAGCATTCAATTGATCGGCCATCTGAATGATCAGCAACGTATCCGGTTATTGGAAATCGCCAATCAATGCCCGGTACATAAAACCCTGCGGAATCAGATGGATATAAAGACCAAGCTGTCTGCCACATAGGCATTGAGAGGCATTGTGTAGATACCAGATTGAGCGAATAACGATAAATTTATTCTATTAAGTTGTTTTCAGACGCATACTGAAACAATTGCATGTTGTTTTTAAAACCCATTTTTTTCAGTATGCGTGTCCGATAAGTGCTCACGGTTTTTATACTGATGGATAATTTTAATCCAATGGCAGTCAAGGATTCTCCGGCGCAGATTAATTTGAAAATATGAAGCTCTCTGTCAGAAAAACTCAGATGTGGCTTCTCTTGATGTTCAGAATCAGCAGGAGTGAGTAATTTTTCGACGATTTCCTGACTTACATACTTTCCTCCATTGGCTATCCGGCGTATCACGCTGATAAGAAGATCGACTGAGCAATCTTTAGTGAGATAGGCGCTTGCACCCAGGCGTATTGCTCTCAGGGCGTACTCATCCTCGGGATACATACTCAGAACCAGAATCTTATAGTTAAATTTCCGTACCTTTAATCGCTTTATCAATTCCAATCCATTCAGATCTTGCAGGTTAATATCCAGAATGATCACATCACAGTCACAATTACAATCATCGACAATTTTTAAAGCGGTGCGTACATTGGGCGCCTCATTTACTACAACAATATCCGGGGTATCTTCCAGAATTTGCTTCAAGCCATTGCGGAAGAGCTTATGATCATCAACCAGTAGTACTTTGATTTTCATTTAATTCTCTATCTATCAACCATTTATATTTCTTCTTGTGTTGTTTTTTATTGGAATGCTTAAGTGTAATATGCAGCCGTGGGGTGAATTATTTTTAATTTCTAAATGACCATTGATCTGGTTAGCACGTTCAGACATTCCATGAATGCCGAATGAATTCGGATCCAGCAATTGTTGCTCAGTGATTCCAACACCGTTATCCCTAATTTCTATGGATATTACATTTTCGATATTAGCAATATTGACTTCTACAATGGTCGCTTGAGCGTGTTGCGCAATATTGTTGAAAGCCTCCTGGAAAATTCTAAAGATTTCTATTTCATACTTCTTTCTAACCTTTTGTAGAGCTTTGTTTGCTATTTCTAAATGACATTTGATATCATGACGCTGCTGAAAATCTTGTACTAATCCTTCTATGGCGGCTTTTAGCCCTAGATTATCCAGGGTGCCGGGGCGTAAATTCTTCGATATCTTACGTATGATCTCGATACTCTCTCCAGTTAATTGATGCAAATCGTAAATTTTTTTCCCTAAAGATTTAAGTTCAATTGATTCAGATTCAATCTTTTTTGAAAGCCAGTCAAGATCCATTCTGATTATGGATAAAACGCCTCCAAGGACATCATGAATTTCCCTGGAAATTTTTGTTCTTTCAGTTTCCCTTATTTTTTGTAAATGTTGCGTTAAGGAAGCCAATTTCATCATTGTTTTCCTTTTTTCCGTGACATCTTCAATCATGCACAAATGGTATAAATGATGGTCTTTATAGTCGATGGAGACTACCGCCATATCAATCCATACAATAGATTGATCAGGGCGAACAATTCTACCCGATAGATTAAAATCACGAATTTGACCGGTTTTCATTAATTCTATTTTATCTAGATACATCTCTTGATCATCAGGATGCATAATTTGTATTCTATTAATTTTCTTAAAGGCTTCCCAGGAATATCCGGAAATTTCAATATACTTCTGATTAACATGAACAAACTTCTCTGTCATGGAATTAATCAGCGCTATCCCCAAGGGCGCTTTTTCAAAAATAGTCTGGAATCGTTGAGTAGCAATTTTGGCAGCATCTTCCGTCCGTTTACGTTCAATGGAATAACGAATAACGCGTGGCAATACACCATCAATCATACGCCCTTTAACCAGATAGTCCTGTGCACCGGCTTTAATCATTCGAATGGCAAGCGGTTCATCCGCCCGGTAAGACAATAAAGCGATGGGGATATCTTTGGCGACACTATGCAACCGGTCGAATGTTTCGACACCGTTGCTGTCAGGCAAATTAAGATCAAGCAATATCACATCGAATTTTTTTTGCTGCACACGCTTAAGCGCATCATTCAAGTACTCTACATGCTCCACCATGAATTGGCCCATCATGACATGCAGTAACTCATCTTTTACCAATAATGCATCGGTTGGATTATCTTCAACCAGCAAAACTCGAATTAAGTTCTGATGCATTTGTTTAGAATCTAGAAGTTGGGTTTGGATGGTAACGTTACAATCTGGAACCAGAAATGCTGAACCGATTGCACTATTTGAACGAAGCTGCCCAGATCTATGGGTTTTCTGATATAGCAATTAGTATGATGGTTGTAGGCTTTGGCAATATCCTCGTCGGAATTTGAAGTCGTGAGAATGATGACGGGAATACTTTTTAAGTGAATATCCTCTTTGAGCTCAATCAGCACTTCCATACCGTTCTTCCGGGGCATATTCAAATCAAGCAGAATTAAATCCGGGCGCGGCATGTGGGAGTAGGGATGCTTCTGTTGCAAGAAATCCATAGCCTCTACACCATCGTCAACCACAAACAGATCGAACATGACTTTTGAGGTAACGAGCGCTTCCTTGGTTAGCATGACATCAGTCGGGTTATCTTCAGCCATTAAGATATTGATTAAACGATACTGTTTATTAAATTGCATGGTATGTCAATTTCTTTTCTCGGGGATAGAAAAATAAAAAGTAGAGCCTTTCCCGGGTTCCGATTCCACCCATATCCGCCCATTATGATTTTCGACGATTTTCTTGCAAATGGAGAGTCCGATACCCGTTCCTGGATAACGCTTGCGCGTATGCAAGCGTTGGAATACACGAAAGATACGGTCAAAATACTGCGCCTCAATACCAATACCATTATCTGCAACTGAAAATATCCATTGATTGTCTTTGAGTGTCGCACTGATATGAATTCTGGGAGGTTCTTCACAAAATTTGATGGCATTCATGATGAGGTTCTGGAATACTTGCGCCAACTGGCTTCGGATACCATATATGGTAGGCAATGGCGTATAGGTTATCTCTGCTTTGCTTTCTGAAATACCATGCTTTATATTGGCCAATACGCTATTGAGCAATTCCTGGCAGTCTATGGGTATTTTATTCTTAGGGGCATCAATCCGTGAATAGATGGAAAGATCGTTAATGAGTTCCTTCATTCGCTCGACACCATCCACCGCATGCGAAATGAATTCATCGGCACGCTCATCAATCCGATTCCCGTAACGTTCCTTGAGAAGCAGGACGCAACCGGATACTGATCTGAGAGGCTCTTGCAAGTCATGTGTTGCAACATACGTGAATTGCTCTAATTCGTTATTGGCGCGCGCAAGTTCTTTAACTTGCAAATCCAGCAAGGATTCCATTTCCTTATGCCGGGTGATGTCGGTACGAATCGAGATATATTGATAAGGCTTTTTATGGGTATCGAGGAAAGGGACAATAGTGGTTTCCACCCAATAGAAAGATCCATCTTTAGCGCGGTTTCTTATCGTATCTTTCCAGATATGCCCCTTTGCGATTGTTTTCCATAGATGACGCCAAAATTCTTTGGGGTGAAATCCGGAATTGATAATGCGATGATCCTGGCCCAGAAGCTCCTCGCGCGAATACTTGGAAATCTGGCAGAATTTATCATTAGTGTAAGTAATTCTTCCCTGATGATCGGTAATGGCGACGATAGAGTGTTCATCAAGCGCCAATTGCAGCATTTCTGATTGATGTAATGCAGCACGGAGAGAATCAATCATTTGGCTGCGCTCAAACCACTTTGCTAAATCAGCCGCAATAATATTGATAAGATTCTGTTCTTCCGGCAAGAAAAGCGCTTTATCTTCCCGGTAAAAGAGATTGATCTGACCGGCTATTTCATGATTGACGCTGATGGTTGAGTGTATGCTGGCAAGCTCGTTACAATCATTACCGGAAACAATTTGTTCTCCGTTAAGCTCAATGCTGCCGGCGGCAATTTCCGGGAACTGTAGTGCTATGATCAAGTGCTGAAGGACTTGCCGAAGCATCTCATGGACCGGAAGATTCAGTTCCAGAACGAAACGAATCTCAGAGATACAGGTTAACTCTTTTACGCGCTCTCTCAATTGTTGCTTAAGCTGGGACTCTTTCTGAATCTGCTCCGTCAGCAAACATCGCAATTGTTCCGCCATCGAAGAAGACGACTCAGAATGTTTGATCAAATCATTAACTCTTTGATTAGAAGATTTAAACAGGTCGTCCAGGCTCATCAATTTTCCATATTTTTCAAGAAATGGTTGTGTACCTGATCATCAAAAGATTGTTTTTTGAGAGTTATCTTACAAAGTTCTTAAATCATATCCGACAAATAACCAGAAAATATATACCGTATTGTTAGACACTTACTCGAGTATAAACGAAATTGGAAGGTACCAGAAGATGGATATGCAGGTTAGACATAACGATACTTATTTGCTGATAGGTCTTATTCTGGAAATCTATAACAGTATGTTATTGCAATATGGAGAGGATAAAGACGTTCTGCAAATAGTCTGCAAGAAATTATTAATCTATGAGCCCTATCGGACCATATGGATATGTGACAACCCGCCAGATGAGAGCAATCAGATATTGGCTGCAGAAGGAGAGTCAACTGCATGGTTATCCACGTTATGGAATAGTAAGTTAAACGCAGATAATCTGTTTACTACAGGTAGACACAAGAAAGAATCTCTCCAATATATTGAAAAAACGGCCAGTGAAGCAGGCGCTGATGTTTGGCAGGATTTCATGGCAAAAACAGGTGCTTTAACCCTCATTGCAATACCATTGATGATGGGCAATCGATGTCATGGTTCGCTCTATATTTGTTCTGAACGATCCGGTTTTTCCAGGAATTCTATGGAAGGATCCTTACTTGCATTGCTGGGGCAATATATCAGCTACAACCTGGAAGTCAGAAGAATCTTAAGAGAACAGGAAAGTTCAATAAAAGAGGAAAAAGTATCCCAATTGGTTTTCGGTTCTGTCAATGAAGGAATAATAGTCACCGATCTGCAAGGCACAATAGTCTCTGTCAATGCCATATTATCTGAAATTACCGGCTACACCGCACAAGAGTTGATTGGAAATAATCCAAGAATGCTTCAATCGGGAATACATGATAAAGATTTTTACAGTGACATGTGGAAAAAAATTAAACGATACGGGTTCTGGAGGGGGGAAATTTGGAACAAGCGCAAGAATGGAGAAATTTATCCGGAAATACTGAATATTTCTGCCATCAAGGTGGGTGCTGAGCAAAAGTTAAGTGGATATGTGGCGACGCTCTCTGACATCAGTGAGCAAAAAAAGATGGAAAGCCAGTTACATCAGTTGGCATTCTACGATCACTTAACCGGTTTGCCGAACAGGGTATTGTTCAAAGAATCTCTTAAATCGTCTCTTCTCACTGCCAAGCGCAGCCAGCAGATTGTTGCGGTGCTATTCGTTGACCTTGATCACTTCAAAAATGTTAACGATACCATGGGACACGCAGCAGGCGATATCTTGCTCAATGAAGTTGCGATTCGAATAAAGTCCAGCCTGCGGGAAAGCGATTTACTGACGCGACTCGGGGGAGATGAATTTGCCATTATTTTGCAGAACATAAGATCGATAGGCGATCCTGAGATAATCGCAGCAAAAATTATTCAACAACTATCTGAAAAGATAGCGATTTTTGATAGAGAAATATATGTCACGGCATCTATAGGCATCAGTATCTACCCGGAGAATGGAGACACTTATGACGAATTGTTAATGAATGCGGATAATGCGATGTATCGTGCAAAAGAGCGAGGAAAAAATCGTTATCAGATATACGATCCAGCCATGAGTCATCATTTAACCAGGCAATTTGAACTGGAAACAGATTTAAGGTCTGCGATAAAAAGAAACCAGTTAGTGCTGTATTACCAGCCGCAGCTTGATATGACGAGTGGGGAATTTGTTAGCGCAGAAATCCTGTTACGCTGGCAACATCCCACTCATGGACTGCTTGTTCCAGACCAGTTCATACCGATCGCTGAGCAAACGGGTTTGATTATTCCGATTGGCGAATGGGTATTGCGCGAAGCCTGTGCAACCATAGCACACTGGCAAAAAGAGGCATCATTTCCTATTAAGCGATTGGCTGTCAATGTTTCTGCGGCGCAGTTCAACAACAATGATCTGGTCAGGCAAGTAGAATCAGTATTGGCGGAAACCCAATGTAATCCGGAATTTCTGGAAATAGAGATCACTGAGAGCTGTCTGTTACCCATCAAAACGAATGAGTTTAATTTTCACGAAATAGATCTGAAGAATAAATCTCAAAATCATGTTTATACCACCCTGAATAGACTCAAGGCTGTTGGAATCCGGATTTCAGTGGATGACTTTGGCACTGGATATTCTAACCTCTCATTCTTAAAAGAATTTTCCTTGGACTGTCTCAAGATTGATAAGTCATTTATAGAAAATGTCTTTTTAAGAAAAAATGATGAAGCCATCATAAAGACCATCATTGCAATGGGAAGAAATCTTGATATGGAGCTGGTTGCAGAAGGTGTAGAAGATGTTCAACAGCTACAGTTTCTAATTCAAAATCAAGTCGACTTTGCTCAAGGTTATTATCTTTCCCGGCCTATGCCCAAAGAGCAGATTGAGGAATTTATAAAGCATTCAACCTGGAATAAGCAAAAATTGGTTCAAATAAAACAGGATGTTGAAAATTCAGACAATAGGGTGCCCTAAAGTGATAGGAGAACTCCTACTGTGCTTACAGGATAAATCTTGTTGGATTGCCGGAATACCCATACAAAGTGTTGCAAAAGCAATGTCGCAATACCAGTATTAGTAATTCAAGTAGTTCAGATTTTTTTCTAGAGCATCATTTTATTAATGACAAAGGACGATAATCATGAGAGTAAATTTACCTGTTTCCAATACGGAATATCCGATCGGGGATGATACGTTAATTGTATCCACTACAGACACGAAGGGACGGATCACCCATGTGAATCCAACTTTTATTGAAGTCAGCGGGTTTACGGAAGATGAACTGATCGGCAAGGCGCACAACATCGTGCGACATCCTGATATGCCGCCCGAAGGATTTGAAGATTTATGGAAAACACTTCAGGCCGGCAAGCCGTGGACGGGGTTGGTCAAGAACCGGCGCAAAAATGGCGATTACTATTGGGTTCTTGGTAATGCCACGCCATTAATAGAAAATGGAACTATTGTCGGTTATTTGTCAGTACGCACAAAACCATCACGTGAATTGATTGATACAGTGGCGCCCATCTATCGTCAATTTTTAGAAGGCAAGGCTAAGAACCTCAAAATAGAAAATGGCGGTGTTGTCCGTACCGACTTTATGGGTAGAATTGCTGCGCTTTTCAAGATGACTTTGGGAAAACGTATTGCTTTTTATTTATCTGTACCGACACTATTATTGTTGAGTGCTGCGGGAGCGGGTTGGTGGGGCTCATCCCAAGAGACGGTAGTTCCGTGGTTGAATAGTTTTATTTCGGCCACAGCCATTGGCGGCGTTCTTTTAATGGGTATAGCCGGATTTCTCATGAGACAAAATACGTTAAAGCCTTTAAACAAAGCGATTAACATAGCCAATACACTCGCTGCTGGGGATCTGCAAACCAAGATCACCAATGAGTATTCAGATGAGTTCGGGGTGTTGATTAAATCGCTTGCTCAGATGGGTATCAATCTGAGAGCGACCGTTTCAGATGTTCGCAACAGTGCTGAATCAGTGCGCCAGGCTTCCAGTGAAATAGCCAGCGGTAACCTGGATTTATCACAACGTACTGAAGAGCAGGCCTCATCGCTGGAAGAAACGGCATCCAGCATGGAAGAACTGACTTCCACAGTAAAGCAGAATGCGGACAATGCACGGCAAGCCAGCCAACTTTCAACCAGCGCGAGTCATATTGCATTGAAGGGAGGACAAATGATGACGGGTGTAGTGAATACCATGTCTTCGATCAGTGATAGCTCGAGTAAAATTGCAAGTATTATCAGTGTCATTGATAGCATTGCTTTTCAGACTAATATCCTGGCATTGAATGCTGCTGTGGAAGCTGCTCGTGCCGGGGAACAAGGTAGAGGATTTGCGGTTGTTGCTACAGAAGTACGGAATCTGGCGCAGCGAAGTGCAACTGCAGCCAAGGAAATAAAAGCCCTTATTGATGATTCGGTAGAGAAGGTTGAGAATGGAACCAAACTGGTCAGTGAAGCGGGCAAAACGGTGGAAGAAATTGTTGCTTCTATCAAGCATGTTGCTGATATCATGTCAGAAATTACCGCAGCTTCCCAGGAACAGAGTTCGGGTATCGAGCAAGTCAACCAGGCCGTGACACAAATGGATGAAGTTACGCAGCAGAATGCTGCACTGGTGGAAGAAGCGGCAGCATCGGCAGAATCTCTGGAGAATCAAGCGAAGGATCTGGCTGGCGCTATTTCTATTTTTAAGGTAGGCCAAAGTGCAAGAAATACGGGGACGGTTGAGCATCTTGCAAAAAAGAGGCCAATTGGCGGGAGAAGCGCGGTAGTTTCCCCTATTAGACAATTAAGGCAGGAAAATAAGAAAGTTATTAATAGTAAAAACGAAGACTGGAGTGAATTTTAGCAGATCGTTGAAAAACTATCTGCGTTGCCGCTGCAGCGTTAAAAACAGGCTCAAAATGCTCATTTATCAGGCATAAACTGCGCTTTTTCGCTTGTTTTTGCCTTGCATCGGCTGCCTCGAATACGCTTCTCAACGGCCTGTTAGAAGTGGGTTGTCAAATTAACATAGGGTATGGGGCATAAAAGGTAGTGGTAAAATCCACCAGCCGATCTTCATAGATAATGCCTTATACTGTATAGCGATTGCCAAGTTTTAGGTAGAGGCGGATGGTTTGATTGCGGATGGGCTATTAATTCCAGAATCAATACCAATGGCGGTGTAGAAAGAAATCGTATTGATAAATGGCTGTTCGCAGCGCGTTTTTTTAAAACGCTCTCGTT